>MDSV01071053.1_pt1 | contig 43608 bp, 13 predicted proteins | sample 810851 | NCBI WGS metagenome assembly MDSV01 (sample SAMN05326640, study PRJNA326480) | marine metagenome | isolation source: seawater | place: Atlantic Ocean: North East | collected 2012
GTTGAATTCGGAGTTACCAGTTACTGTAAGTTGTGCACCAAGTGTTGTATTATTATCAACATTAAGAGTGCTATTTAATTCTGTGTGACCATCAGCAGTCAGAGTTCCTTCAATATTAGTATTACCTGTGGAAGATGCGACAAAGAACTTATCTGTAGTTCCATTTCTAACTGCGAAATCTGCATCAATATCAGTTATACCATTTACATTAAGAGTGCCTTCAATTAATGTATTACCATTATCAGTATCAACTGTAAATTTATCTGCAGCAGATCCATTTTGAATCTTAAAGTTTTCGTTAGAAGCGTTAACAATTAGAGAATCATTAATGGTTGATTGACCTTCTACTACTAATGTTCCTTGAATATCTGTGTTACCACTAGCACCTAGAACACTAAATTTAACTGTGTCACCTGAGTTTTTCTTACCAACGAATAAACCTTGACTAGCACCAGTTCCACCAACATGAAGTGTAGTAGCAATACCTGCACCACCATAGACTCTTAAGTTAGATGTACCGTGTGTTGCATAAGAAGGAGTATATGCAGCAATAGAACCAGTTCTTAGTTTGTATCGAATAGATAGGTAGTTTCTTAAACCATAGTTCTCAGTCGCGTCTTCTTGTTGGTTAAAGTCACCGTTAAGGAATATATCACCATTAAAGAGAACATTACCTGCAATATATCCACCACCATCAAACCTGAATGAACCATAATCACCTGAACCAATAGCATGTGGAGCACCAGATATAATTGTAGGTGCATCTGTAGATTCAAAATGAACAAGAGATGCTACGTTTAAGTTTCCATTTAAGTCTGAATTACTTGCAACTGTTACAACACCACCAAATTCTGCATTACCAGAAGTTGTATGAATCTCTGTCTTAACAGTTCCAGATCCATTTTTAAACTGTAATGATTTAGAAGCACCTTGTAACACCATGGTGTCATCAAAGCGAGAAGTGCTATTAGCACGGAAAGTGCTATCAACATCTAACAAACCACCAATATTGACAGCACCACCGATACCCGCACCACCTGCGACCACTAGATCTCCAGTAGTATTAGATGATGATGCAGTGCTAGTTGTTAGTTTTAAATTACCTGCAGTTATACCACTCGCTGTCCCTGCAAAAACCTCTGAGGTATTAGTGGCATTGTGGAGGAATGTGAATCCCCCTTCATGTCCTCCAAGGTCTGTGTAAGAATCGTCGTAACCAAAGAATCCAACTCTTGCTTGAGAGTCGTAATATCTGAATTCAATTCCACGATCTTTGTTATCATCACTACCAGGAGCACTATCACCACCAAGAGTGATAATAGGATCATCAGAGGTGATCGTTGTGCTATTAACTGTTGTAGTCGTTCCATCAATCTGTAAGTCTCCGTGAACTCGTACTAATCCTGTAATTGCTCTGTCATCACCTGGATCAAGGTGCATTGTAGCATTAGTTGTTCCAATATAATTCTCTTGAAATCTTGCATCTTCAACATGAACCTTACCAGTAGCTTCAGTAGCAGTAAGTGTAATAGTATCATCTGCTGAAAGAAGGATGTTACCAGTTCCAGAACCTGCGTTTACTGATGAGAGTGTTAAATTTCTAGCAGAAGAACTACTTTGAGATAAACCAACTGTTAAGTGACCATCACCAGTTTTAGACAACATCTGGTTAGTTGCACCATCAAGAGTAATATCTGGGTCTGAAATATATGTTCTTACATTAATATCAACTTCACCAGCACTACTGTCACCAGTATTATTAGCACTGAATAGTAAATTACCAGAGGTATCATTTACTTTAATATAGTTTAGATAGTTGAATCCTCTATATCCAGATGTTGCTGTAAGTTCTTGATCTAATTCAAAATCTTCTTTTGTATTACCATCAGCAAAACTGACACGGTTATTTTGTAATTGAGTATTATCTACACCTGTAGCAGCAATAGTTACATGACCACCTGCAGTTACATCAAAATCCTCTTGTGCGAAAGAGGCAAGACCCTTTTGTTCTGTAGTTTCGGCAGCGAGATATCTCCACCCGCCAGAGTCACCGCTAGTATGAGTAGGAGCACCTGCACCTGCTGCAATGCCTTGGTATGCTTGATAAACCTTAGATGCATTTTTAATAATGTCATATCTAACGTATGTTGTACCTGCTGCATAATCTAGGGCAGTTGTTCCTTCAACTGCTGTAGCAATAGGCACTGTTGTAGCACTTGTTAAACGACCTCTGTCGTCAACTGAAAATTTTGTAGCATTAACTGTCTGTGAACCTGCGACAGATGTCAGGGATTCCGTATTATAGTCACCAGCACTAACAGTTGTAGTGACCAAATCAATAGTTGGGTTACCACTTATACCACCACCATTTGTGATAGAAACTCTACCTGCAGTACCTGTAATAGTTCTAGTGGACATTGCTCCACCAGAAGTTCTAGAAATAATACCTGTAGTTGTTAGACCAGAAATTGCAACTAAGTCAAGGTCATATGGTTGTGCAGAAGAACCTTCGACTGTTCCATTTAAGTTATAATCTGCAAGAGTAGAAGGGAAAGAAGCATTTGAAATTCTACCTTTAGCATCAACAACTACCTTTGTATATGTTCCTGTAGGTGTTGCTGTTCCATCATAATGTGGGAGAGTTGTGATTAAACCAAGAGAAGCATTGATTGTAATATTTTGAGATCCATCAAAAACAGCAGATCCTGTAAGGTCATCTGCTAAGTTAATTTGACGAGTTGAAGATAATCTAGCTGCAGTTGAAGAATTACCGATCAATGTCGCAGTGATCGTTCCTGCTGCAAAGTTACCATCAGCATCTCTTTGTACAAGAGTGTTTGCGGTATTTGATGTTGATTCTACAGGTCGTTCATATCTAAGGGTATTCCACGCAGTAACACCGTCACCGATTTTAAATCGACCAGTATCTAATTCTACTCCTAATTCTCCTTGTGCGAGAATTGGGTTTGAGTTTGCCCATTCCTGAGCTCCACCTCTTCTTAATTGTAATCTATTTGCCATTTTGTCGCGACAACTCTATGAGATAATGCTTCAAAGTTATTTATGCTAGTAAAAAAGGGGGATTGCTCCCCCTTTGAATATTAATCCACATCTGCGTTATCAACTTCCTCTTCTGGAGGATGTGACATCGTTTCGTCAGTAGGTGGGTTGTAATATTCTAGGGTTTCAATAGCACCTTGAAGCTTAAGTGCTTGCATTTCATTTTGTTTAATTTTCTCAGCTAATTGCTGATTTTCGCCAATTAGTTTGCTTAGTTGTTCTTTGAACTGTGTAAGCATACTATCTTGCGATACTTTTTCAATCGTCATGATTTAATGGTTTTTGGACTAACGTTAGTAAAAGCGACTTGATGTCACCTAATTCAGATTTTAACTCAGAAACCTCATTTTGTAAAGTATCGAAATCTTGCTCTTTTGTTTTTCGAGCACGATAGTTTCGCATATACTCATTATATTTTTTGGTATCGGCACACTCAACTGATCCAGTGAGTTCATCCTTATACCATCCTTCACAATCCTTTATGGGAACTTTCATCATACAGCAAGAGCGATTGCCCTAAGATCTTTAATAATGGGACTATACGCTTGGTTAGCAGATACGAATAAGAGTTTAATCTGATATTGACTAAAGTCTAAACCAGAGATTTCATATTCATACTCTCTGTATATTTCCAGCTCAGTTGTGCCAGGAATAGAGGCAGAATCCGACCCTGTTGGGAAGAATTCAAAACCCTGAGAATCGATCGAATCGGTAGATCCAGTCGGTAATACTCTATATAGAGGTTTAATAAAGGTGTTTGCTGGTCGGTAAGCACTGAATATCAATTTGATTGATGTGGCAGGATTAACTAAGTTAGCAACCTTAGTAATGTAAACTGCTTCATGTAAATCACCGAAAGGTAATAAAGCACTGTTTATATTAGAAGGTGAGTTAATTCTACTACTTACCATTGTAATAGACATCCTATCAGTATCTAAAATTGGAGACACTGTTGTGGAGTCTGTAGTCATTGTTAGATCCATTCTAATTGACTTCTCACCACTCAGTTCAGCAGATTCATTCTGAACAGAACAGATCAACTGTGGTGATGTAAAGTAATTATCTTGATCAAGGTTAATGTCTAAGAATGCACCAGTATTACTGAATGAGTTCTGAGCCATTGTAGTTCCATCATTGATAGATGTACCTGTAATGGTGTTAACCCTTGCAGTCATATCTGTCTTAGGAAGGAGTAGTTTTTGAATCTGAGGAACAAGAATTTCATATTGAATATTCTGTGTTGCTACAGTTTTTGATCCACCAGACTTAATTCCAAGTCTTGCAATAGAAGACGTTGATAAATCGTAAGTATCAAGTGTTGGTGATTGGATCGCAGTATGTGTCTTATTAATTTCAATTAGAGGAATACCATCAAGGTTATAACATTCAACAACTGATTCATCAACATGAGATGCTGCAGTAGTTCCATCTAGTCCTCTTTCATTAACAGTAATTGTTTTACCATTACTTGATATAGCACTATAAGACATAATTTCATCATCAATCTTAATGTATCCTAAGTTAGTTGCACTGATTGCACCACCATTAATTAACTTATGGAAAGCATTAGCATCATTTACTGATATAGAAGTATCAGTAGAAGATATTGAAGATGTTAGGTAAGTATCAGAAACTTCTGAAATAACATCTGTGATAATAACATTATTATCAGTATCATGCATACCATGATTATGGTGAAGCATTCTAACTTTTCTTTGAGATGTTGTATATGTCGGAGTTGTATTCACGAACGCATCACTAACTGCACCACCTTCAATAACGTCACCTGCGTAGGTTACAGAACTTACTGTTGCTGTAGTACCTCCTGCACCAGTGACTGTCTCTGTTGAAGCAGTAAAGTCTGTGGAGACATAGCGTAATGTTAAAGTATTAGTTCCTGATGTCCAAGTTACAACTTCAGCAGTCGGAGCAGTGGATGAGTTACCTGTGATTGTTTCGCCAACAACGAAGTCTCCAGATGCACCTGATACAACCATAGTTGCAGTTGCTTTAGATGAAACAACACGGTTAGCGATAACACCACCAGTGTTACTACCTGCAGCCCATATACCAGAGATATCATTAATAGTTAATATTACACCTGATGTGCTTGATCCTACACCAACGATAGTACCTTCTGCGAGAGTTGTTTTCTGATATACTCTAGCACCAATAGTAAATGGTAATGTAGTTGAGTTCATAACCAGTTGAAGTTCTGGTTGGAAAGTAATTACTGGATCATTTGATAATACAATTTTTCCACCATTACCAATATCAAGAGGAGAATTATTCAATGTAATTCTAGTAGCACCAGAATTATCAAATCTTGCTCTATTGATAATGAACTTCATATCCTCATATTGGTCAGCAGTCCATGTAGTTGCGTTCTGTGACTTGAATAATACACCTGCATATGGTTGCTCAGATATAGTTCTATCTCCACTAATATCCAATTCACCCATCCTAGAAATCCAAACCTGATATTCATTAGAGTCAGAGAATAGAACGAAGCAATGTTCAACTGATTGAGGAATGAAAACAGGTGCTCTAAATGTAAATTTAGTTGCAATAGCACCAGTTTCTGAAATCTGAACATCTGCAGGATTAATAGTTGTGTCAGAGAATGGTAAAATAGTTGTTGTTGGATAACCATTTTCCATTGTTCTGATCTGCATAGAGATAGGAATATTACTATCTTTAGCATTGAAATAGATATCAACTGAAGTTAGGAATGTTCCACCATCTTCATCAACCAAGAATGATTGTGCAAGTGGATCCCACCAACCAACCTGACGAGTTTCAGTTCTAGTAGAACTAATTGATCGTTCTTGTGAAACAGTATCACGAACAATATCAGCATTTCTAATTGCAAGAACGTTTTCTTGTAAAGTATTCAGAGTTCCTCTAGCTTGGTATTGTGTTTCAGCAGCAGATGCAACTGTTCCAAATACTCTAGAATCATTCTCATTGGTTGTAAGACGCATTGTCCTAGTTCCAGTTGCCCAACGAGGATTAGTATCATTACCAGGACCAGGAATAAAGAATGATCCTTTCCATTGTCCTAATCTATCAGTTAAAAGACGACGTTGCCTAACAACTGCTCTTGCACCAGACGCACCTTGAAGAACTTCACCAACTTGGAAATTACCATAGTATGATCCAACTGCTTGAGCAGCTAACTGATCTGTATCAATGTTAATGAAATTAGTTGTAGATGAATATGATGTTGGCATCGCAGTATCATCATAAGGATTAAATGCAAAGTAATTATTTGGAGGATCAACTTGGAATTTACATCCGCTAGTTAGACCTGTGACTGTTTCACCATCAACAAATGGTGTAGAGTTAGTTCTACTATCAGTTGAAGGATCTTTAATAACCTCAATGATTTTTGGAATCATATATTCACCAATCTTTTGACCATCAAAGAAAGCATAGAATGTAGTTCTAGGTTTCATTCTTACAACACCAACTTCAATGTTTCTAGAACGAATCCAAGGTATAGCTGTTGCAGAAACTACTCTGTCTCCTTGAGATACGTTGTCAATTCTTGGAACAACTCTGGTTCTAATACCACTTCTAGTTTGTCTTTGAGTTGTAGTAGTTGTAGTTGTACGATCTGTAGCACGACCTCTACCCCAATCAGAACGACGACCGACATTACGGGTTCTACTTGTAACTTCTGTTCCAGTCCAGTTTGTTCTCCAACCACCCCATTGAACAGGTGCAAAACCTTCATTGTTAACACCTAATGCTGCACCTACTGCTTCAAAACTACCTTCAACGTTTGTAATTCTTACTGGAAGACGAGTTGTATCTACCCAGTCATCAGAAGCTGGAAGAAGATCAATACGTCCAATATATGCAAACACGTTAAATGGGTTAACATTCTCAACACGAGAAGCATATGGTTGTTGAATTAGTATTTCTTCTTGATATGGAAGTGTAATTAAAGGACCAGTTTTTTGATAATTTGTAGATAATGATTCATTAATTACTAATGATACGTTAGTAGTATAGTGAGCAGGATGAACAGTTCCTTGAACAAAGTCTAATGATGCATTGAAATCTGGATTTGATGTTTGAGATTTACTATGATCTGTAAAATCATCAACTATAAATCCATTCTTTAATCTGTTATTACCATTTGCATCTAATATTTCAGTGTTAAATGTATCCGTCTCTAACATATTAAGAGAAGTATAATATTCAACTTGTCCCAAACGAGTTTCAAGTTTACCGATGTCACGCATCGTGTAACGTTTGTTCTCTGATTTGATAATAATTACATCTTTCTCAGGATCAAAACCATATGGAGCATGTAATAAGGTTGCAAGAAGCATACCATCTTGAATGTCTGATGGATCTTGAGGATCTTCTGCAGATTTACCTTTAACAACTTGAAATTCTCCATTAGGTAATAGGAATACTTTATCAATTCTAGATAGATACCAATCAAAATCACAACGGAAATCGCTGTTAAGTTTAGGGATATCAAATAATGTTGCTGCAGGAGTACTAGAAGTTGGGAATACTCTTGATTTAAAATCAAATGTTGAACAGTTTACAAATGCAGGTGATGCAACTGTACCTGTTCCACTGAATAAGTTTTTAACACCAGGACGGAAGTCAAGATAATCTGGTAAAAACTTAGAACCAAGTATAGGAATATCTTCATATGCAGTATCAAGATATGATTGACCACCGAAGTAATCACCCGTTGCAGAGTGTGAATAGTAATCAAGAACAATCTTTAATTTTCTAATAGGTGTTGCTACACCTTTTTTGCGAACTAATTTAGAAATACCATATAAGAAATTAGTTTGACCTACAACAAGATCATATCTTTCAGTAATAACTTTAGATCCTAAAATAACAGATCCAACACTATCATTAATGATACCTGATATTGCAGTACTAGCACTGTCAGTTCCCGTTACAGTCTCACCAGAAATAAATGTTCCACTTAGATATACTATAGTTAACTTAAGTGTGCTTGAGTTAAAATCTACAACTCTTGCTCTTGCCTTAGAAGTGCTACCTGTAACTACAGAACCTGTAGCAAAGAAAGTTGGTTCAACTAATGTAATTGAAGGAATTATAGGATCGCTATCATCAAGAGATTCATAAACAGCATGAATCTTATAAGCATCAGTTAATCCAAGAGATATATCTAAATCTTGAACTCTAGTTCCATAAAGAGTAGAGTATGCTAAATTATAATTTTGTTTATCTAAATTACCAGTAGTCTTATTGACTTTCATCACAAACATACTCTGTGAAGATTTAGTCTTTCTCTGTGTAACATTCTTAGAAATAGACGCAGTTACTTTAACTGAAGTGATATTAGTAAGATTGTCAATCTGAATAGTTGTTCTATCTGCAGATGTGAAAGATGTATATCCTAAGTTTCCTGTTCCAGATGTAACAATAGGTATTACATCACCAACTGGGTAAGTTCCATTAGTACTTGCAAGAACTGTAAATGTATAGTTTGTATTAGAAAGTGCTTCAAACTGTTCATTCTCAGGAAGAGTAATAGAAATAGAACCAGATGATACTGTTTGAGCATCAAAAGTTCTTCTGACAACCATAGATTCGTCAGAAATACTCTTAACATAAGGTTTTGGCATCTCTTCTAAGAGACTTGCGTCCTGTGCTCCTTTAAGGTTTGCTCTATATCTAACTGCAACTGAATAATCACCTGCACTAGGAGCAGCACCACCAGCACCAGGTGTTACATTAACAGTCTGGTTTGCATAGTTAAAGATATTAGATGGATTAGAAGAAGTTAAGTTTGTAGGATCAACTAAATCAACATCAACATACTTTGTAGCACTAAAATAAATTCTATCACCAGATCTTAAATCAGCCGAGAAGTTTGAGTTTTGTCCTGTAATCTTTTCTGCAGATCCAGTAGCATCATATGTAAATGTAGAACCTTGAATCTCTTGAAGATCTTCAAGAACTATATCAGCAGTAAATTCAACAGCATTTGTGCTTTCATCTCTTGATAATACTTGACGAGTATCAGAGTATTGATAATTGTAAACGTGTGTAATTGTATCTTTATTAAGACCATCAATCGTAATCATTTCTCCAGATTGAAATTCACCTTCAACTGAATAGAGAGTTGCATGATCACCTGTAGATGCATCAACTACATATCCTCTAGCACCAGAGGTAGAACCAACAACAAGAGAACCAAGACCAATAGTCTGAGCACTTGCTAAGTCCAGAATGGTAAACATCTGAACATCAAATATATTAAACTTATATCTATCATCAGCATCACCAAAAGTAGTATTAGGATCTGCAGCATGTTCTAAAGAAGAAACACGAGCATAACCAATTACATTACCTGCAGAACTACCTGGTGAAGAAGTAAATGTATCATGAAGTTCAACAGTTTGATATGCATTAGCAATAGTAGAACCTGATGTGTTTACAAAACCATATACATTTTCAACAAGTGAGAAATTACCTAACTCAAATGGAATAATTGTATTTTGTGCAGAATCAGTATCTCTTGGTTTAGCAAGGTCAACATACTTAGGTGATAGAGTTTTAATTCTATATCCTCTAACATATCCAGTACCAGGACCAAATTCAACTGCATAATTAGACTCTAAAGCATTTTGTCCTTGTGCAGTGGTATCTCCAGCTTCGTAAACACCATTATTAAATCCATCACTGAGGTTTTCTCTCATAGTGATTTGGAAATCATTTACAACATAATTTCCTGACTCTTCAAATGTTCTAAGAGCTAAAGACTTTTCTAATTCATCGTATGCACTACGATCAACTAATTTTTCTATTTTATTACCATTAATACGAAGCAACTCAATAAAGTCTTTATCAGCTTCGTCTGTAAGAAGTTTCTTAATTAAGTTAGTTGTTATTCTGAATCTATGAGAACCAGGAGCAGCATAATTAGATGTGCCTGCAGCGTTATCATTGAGCGATAAGTCATCTTCTGGGGTAACGATTGATTCGAGAATTTCGAGTCCGATTCTGTATTTTGGTGTTGTTCCATATTGATCAAGAAGAATATATTGATATGGTACGTCTACAAAGAAACCTCTAATGAAGTAAACACCTGATTGAACGTACGCTGCAGATCCAGTTTGAACTGCTGCAGTGGGTAGTAATTGTGCAAATGGAGAACCAATTTCAATAAGAGTTGTTCCAAAAGTAATTTCTGTATCTGTAACTAACTGTTCATTATTAGTAAATGTTTGTTGAGAATTAGTAGTTCCACCAGATTCAATATACTTAATGTATAAAGTTATATAACCTTTCTCAGAAGCAGTTTCTGAAACACTAAACAGAACTTTTGCTTTAACACCTGATGTAAGACCAGTAATAATTTTATTATCAAGTTGAGTCCTATACAATTCAACGTCAGCACCCAAGAATGATTCTTGAACCATGATAGCGTCAACTGCCAAGTCATATCCAATTTGACCAGGAATGACCATTGCACCATCTTTAAACAGATGAGAACCTACGTTCTCAATCTGATTTTGCATAATGCTTTGAGTTTGTGTCAGCTCCCTTGCTTGGATTGGAAATCCAGGACGAAACAATACTCGATAAAAGTTTTTTGCTTTATCGAAATCGTCGTAATAAGGTGTGACGTTTAGATTAGTGTTTTGTGCCATTAGAACTCGATTACGATTTTAATATCTTCTACCTGGTCGTTTGCACGACTAATTGATCTTCTATTATCTATATACACAACGTCACCGCTATTTGACTTAATTTCGGGTTTCGCATAACCATTATTAAATTTCATACCCAAGTCATACTCGGTATTGTTGATTGTTCTAGAAGAAGCATTAGGAACAGCTGGAAAGTTAACATCGGGTTGACCAGCAGCACCAGATGTTGCACCATTAATTACATTAGATCCATCAAACTCATTTTGTGTACCTGTTACCTCTGGGAAAATACCATCAACAGCGTTTTGATAATATTTCAAAACTTTGGTGATTGCGTTCCACGAGATAACTCTCGCACGAGCAGTAACGTTTGTACCACCAACAACTCTAGTTTGAGTGATAATCTCGTCGGGGACATAATTTCCTTGAAATGTAGGAGAGAAAATAACCGCTTTAGTAGCAGATACTGTCAAATCCGAAATAAGTTCTTCAGTTCCAAACTTTAAAGGGTTAGTGATAAGACCAATACGACGATAATCGTTATCAATCGGGAAATCACCTGCACCTTCATCGTATGAAAGTTTAGCATTAATCATAACTCGGAATGCACCAAGTTCTACAACGGAGTCAGAACCATGACCGTTTGGAGGAGGAATGATAACATCAACTTGTCCACCAGTTCCTGTTCCAATACCTGTAATACTATCAACACTAATCTTACCGAATGTATATCCAGTACCACCAGAGGTAACTGTGGTAGAAATAATTTTACCACCATCAACAACAACTGAGACTCTACCACCAGTTCCATCACCGTTAATGGCAACGTTATCATAAGTTCCGTTGTTATAACCAGAACCAGCAGAGTTAATAACTACACTATCAATTTCACCAGCAACTGCGTTTGTTTTTACCGCATCATTGGTAAAGACAGGCATATAGTCGTTGGAGAAGAATTTAAGAACAGAAGCAACAGGAATAGTATACATATACTTCCAACGATAACTATCACCAGTGGTAATAATTGAAGTGGATGTTCCAGTTGGTTCAACAGTAGAAGGTTTTCCGTTCGGATCACTAGGAGATGTTCCGTTATAGATGCACTTATATACTTGATACTGAGAGTTTACAACGTAAAAATCAGAATCATATAACTTCGTAGCACCAGAAGCAGCAGTTTTACTTGGTGAATAATCATGACGATACATGTCGTAGGTAAAACCTAATCCACCAGTGGTTTCCTCAGGAGAAACCCAGTCGATTCTACGACAAACTTGTACGGTATCCGATGCAAGAACTCTCTTCAGAGAGATCATGTCATCATACGAACCCGAAAATTCGGAGAATGAATCCACTGCCTGTGGCGGTGAGTTTTCATTATCCCATGTTTGTGGTCTACCTATAAACAGGTAAATCCTATCTCTGTTTGCTCCTGCTACTGCATCGCTTTGCGTTGCATCAGGACCTTCCAAAGACTTAATGAATTTCTTCGCTGAGAATATTCTAAATTGATCAGTTAATAGAGCTGCCATTTCCTAGTGACTATTGTAGTCCTCCTGTTTATTTATGAAGGTTACGAGCGAACAATCGTTTGATAATCAATACTCTTGATTCTATACGTTGCTCCACCGTTACCTACGAGGTTCTCACCACCAAGAACCGCTTGCACAACTGCACCCGAACCAGTGGAATCTCCACCAGCATTTGTAAATGTAGTTGTAGGGTGATAGTTATATGAACTATCAATACTTTGTACTATGCCATATCCACCATTAGTGATGGTTAAGGAAGCAACTTGATCACCCGCAGTGGTGAGGGTTACCGTTGCAGTTGCTTGTATATCACCAAGATTTTCAATACTTACAGTTGGTACTGCTGTATAGTTGGTGCCTGGGTTTTGAACAATGAAATCTACGATAGTTCCATCTTGGGAGAACTCGTAAAGATAACCAGCAATACCAACATTAATGTTACCTGTGTTAAATGCAACCACATCTTTGACTTGTAAAAGACCTAATGTAGCATCCCAAGATACTACAGTTCCTCTTACTCCAGATACAGAACCTGTAACTACTTCATTAACACTAAAGTTCGATCCATTACCAACATTAAGATCTAGATAAACATTGATTATTGCAGGATGTTCTACACCATCTGTAAGAGTTCCTGCAGTGTCAACAGTTGCAAACTTAAATGGTAAACTAGCATCTTTTATTCTATCTCCAACTGCAAATAGAGTTGTGTTAGTTCCACCTTGTGTTTCTTCAATACCATATAATGAATTATATAAACCACCATCAAGACTAATTTGTCCATCATAGTCAGTTCCAGTATTTACTAAATCAGCAATACCATCACCTGCACCTGAGTTTTCAGCAATATCTTGGAAAGATCTATCTGAAAATAATTGAATTGGAACTGTTAATAATGTAATATTACTACCAGTAGTGTTCAAAACAACATGAGGATCAAATCCTGATGGTGCACTTGCTGCAGTTCCACCATCAAATTGAACAATAGCGTCCTCAGTTGAAGGTATACCACCATCAATAAATGCAAGTTCATCAACTTCAAAAGTAACTAATAGTTCTCTTGTTGATGCATCCCAGTCATAAACTCTTGCTATTTTATTATTTGCACTTTCAACAGCACGAATTGCAATATCACCAACATTAAAATTATATGTTGATATACCATTAGAGTCATTCTGACCTGCATCTAGAATAACTCTTTGGTCATAGTTAAAGTTTACACCTCTAGTTAAACCAGAGAATTTACCAGCAGTTTTAGAAGTGTACGATATTGTTTCTTTATTTAATATAATAGAACCAGATCCTGGGTATGCATCTGTAGAATCAACAAAAATCTCTGTATCACTTGCAGCAACGTCTTTAACAACACCAGTCAAATATATAACTGAAGAGTTAAATGACTGTCTAGCATCTGCTTTTCTTTTTAGATTAACTAATTTTGTAAATATAATATTTGGAGCAGAAGTATATCCTTTACCTGGTTCTGTTACTGTAATTCCAGTGATAGCACCTTGATCAATAGTTGCTACTGCTCTTGCACCTATACCACCTCCACCAGTTATTAAGATAAAAGGAGGTTCTTGATAGAATTCACCAGAATCAACAACGTTAATAGAAGTAACTTCACCTAAGGTATCAATTTCTGCAGCACCTTGTGCTCCTTGTCCACCACCACCTTCAAAAATAAGGGTAGGAGGTGTAGCATAATTTCTACCAGAATTTAATAATGATAAACCTGTAATTGTTTGAACAGTTGGACTTCCTGTTGCACCAGTTCCTGTTCCTCCTAAAATTTTTGCTGTAGCAGGACCAAAGAAATTATCACCTTTCTTAGTCATCTTGACATAAGAAACAGTTCCATCTGTGTTTAAAATAACATCTCCTTCTGCCTCTGAAGGGAATACATCAACTTCTGAAGGAACTGTATCACCTTCAAACAAAGGAACTCCATAGAAACGATCTGCAATAGCATAAGGATATGTTGGATTAGAACTACTATCCTCTGTCATAAAATATGCATAAGTTCCATTTGGATACTCAGGTGTGGGGGCAAATTTACCATTATAAGCATCTAAAGTTCCTACAGAAGAATCGTAGATATAATCATTAACTAAATCTCCTAGTACATAACCATCATTAACTACTCTAATTCCATATCCAGTTCCACTATATGAAAATAGATATAAAATACTGGGAGCATTTACAGGAACTGTAAATCTTAATTCTCTTGTTGTTGCAGTATTAAAACTAGAAATATATGTCTGATATGTTACTTCTGAACCATCAATATAATATTTTACTCCATTACCATTAGTTACAGGACCATCAAATAAATCATTTGTATTACCTACTATTGCAGGATCAGATGTATGCCATCCATCATTTTGAGGTGATATTAGTAATGTAAAATTATTATTAGAAGAATCATCTTGATTAAAGATGTATGTTTTTCCTCTTTGAAGATTTAAGAAAGATGGTGATGCTCCACCATATAAAAATTTACCACTTGAAACTGTAATAGCATACGTTACATTAGTAATTGTATTAACTTGAGGACGATTACCTTGTAATTCAAGAGTAGTTCTTAAACGATATGAAGATGTTTCTCTAGCAGTAGCACCACTAGAATTGTATCCCCAAGGTCCGTAAATAGGATATCCATCAAATGACATACCTAAAATTTTAGAATGACCATCTACATGACGAGATCTATCAATAGTATTAGGATCATTTGAATCTGATTGATAAAAATTTGTTGAGTAATAATTATTAGTAGATGTGTATGTTTCTGAAGCAGTATTTAAAGTAATATATCCTTCATGTCCTTCTTTACCAGCCATGTCAGGATGGTTTTTACAGTAATAATATATTCTTGAACTTTCATCACTATTCATAATGAATAATGGTGCATATTCGTTTTCGTAATCTGTAGCAGGTGCTTGACTTACACCTGTGCTGTTGTAATAAAGAGTACCAGGTGATGTATTATGAACTCCGTCTGCTGTAGTGCTAAATCTAATCGGATGAGTATTATTAGTAGAATCTGATTGATTAAATTTAATTAAGTAATTTGCTCTAACTAAAATATTCTCAGGAGCAAAATAATATTGACCTGCTACAAAAGGACCAAATTTTGTTGCATCAGTTCCAAAATCAATGTAATAAGGCTTTACTGATACAGGATCTTCAGAAATAGTGAATTGAAATCCATTAGATCCTAAAACCTTATCTCCATTTGAAAAAGTTGCACCTGTACTAACACTTCTTAAATATAGATGTGTAATCGCATTCTGAGCGTTTCTAACAATTTTTGCTACTTCTGCTCTTGCTATTCCAGAAATTTCATCAACAATTCTACCTACTTCAATAGAACCTAAAGTTTCATCAACTTGATTTACAGTAACGTAAAGATTACCAACCTCTACTTTAATATTCCAAGTATATACTTGAATATTACCCCAATCAAATACTCCATTATTAAGAGCAAACTCATCAATTATTTTATTTGATTGATAGAAATAATTTTGATTATCTATTACTGCATCATAAGCATTTGTATTTTTTACATAATCATATTTAACTGTGTCAATAGAAAATCCAGCTGGTGGATTTCCATCAGCTCCAAATTCGGGACTATGTAACAAACCACCGTTTGCCATAATACCGATAGCTTTATCTTGTTGTATTTGTCTAGTTCCTGGATTAGGAACGTCTTTTCCACCACGATATATAAATGTTTGATCAAAAGATCTATCTAAAATTAATGCATTAGTACCAGGTTGTCTTTCAACATCAATACCTGTATGAATAGAAGGTTTAGGATGATTATCAGATTGAATTCTTAACCTATCAATCTTATCGCCAGCATTACTGGTAGAAAATACACCACTTGCAGGAGAGTTAGGATGTGTTTGCCAAATCCTATTAACGTCAAAAGAATTAACTACACTTGGAGTTTCCTGTAAAGGTGTAATTTTAAGTCTTAAAGGATCATATCCTCTTCCTCTATCTAATACTCTAACATGAATAATTTTACCAGAGTCGGTATCAATAATAGGATATAATAATGCATCTACATCAGGAGTTCCACATCCTTGCACTGTCAAACGAGGAGGATCTGCAGGATCATATCCTGATCCTCCATTCACTACATTTATCGCTCTGACACCAAAAATTTCATCGAATATCGGTTCGATTACAGCACCAGTACCAGCAACAGTTCTTGCCATTTATTAACTTACAATATTGATTTGTCCTTGCATCGCAGCATGGATGGTACATTGATAATAAAGAACTGCGGGAGCATCCATTGGAACAGTAAAGTATAGAACAGCAGTTCCACTACCAGATTGTCCAGTTGTGTATGGAGTTCCTGATAATCCCTGAGTAGATTGTATTCTAAAAGGATGGTTACCACCAGTGTTATTGTCAAAGGCGTATGTCATTCCTCTCATCAAATATAATGTAGGATCATTTGTTGCTGCTGAGAAACCAGGACCAGTGAATGTATAATCACTAGCACCATTTGCATCTATTTCCCACCAAGTAATAGGACTTCTAGTTACTGTCCAACTGCTTCCATTCCAGAATAAAGAGTCACCTTGAGCAATACCAGTTACGTTTGTATCTGTTAGAGCTGCGAATGTAGTTGTTAAAGATCCGCTAAAATTAATAGTGCAAGTATCACCAGTTATAGAAGTAGTGATATTCGTTCCACCAGCTATGGTTAATGTGTCAGTTTGAGAATCTGCTGTTGTAGATCCTGTATCAGCACCGACTGTCTGGAAAACATTAATCGAACTTACACCTGCATTATCATCACCAGGTACCCAATTTGTTCCATTCCATTTTAAAACTTGGTTAGATGTTGGTGTAGCAGTGGTGACATCTACATTTGAAAGATCACCGATACCAGAGTATTGTGTTAATAGAGATGCTCTAGTATCACCAACACCACCAGTTGTGATATTGATATTAACATATGGTTTATCATCACCATCTACGGTGAAAAAGTAACCAGGATATGTTGCTGCAGCTGGTGCTGCACCAAGAGATGCATATTCGTTTTTATATGAAACCTTAGTTGGGAACTGAATAGTTCCTGTTGCACCATCAAAAATACTTGTTACACCACCTGCAGCAATAGTAACATCACCAGTTCCGTTTGCAGCAACTCCAATATTACCATTGGATGAAGAAACAATAGAGTTTCCATTAACATCTAATGCAGATGTCAAGTTAGAATAATCACTAGCAGCAAACTGCGAACCATTATATCTCAAGACTTGTCCAGTAGCAGGGTTAGTGACGTTAACAGTTAAAGTGCTACCGTTACCTAACGCTGCATAGATCTCATTAAAATTATCGTTAATCTTGTCACCACCAGCTCTCAGGGTGTCACCTGTGTTATCATTTGCTGAGGTACCAAGACCTAGTGCTTGTTTAGCCATTTCTCGCTACGATTTTTAGTTATTTATGGGGTTTCTGGATCAACTAACTCTTCACCGTATAGTGAAAGGTCAGGAGCAGTCCAATCATCAGGAACAGAAGTCTCTACCGCAATGCTAGGATTCTGATATCCAGATCCAGCACTACTAATTTCAACACCTGCAACACCAACCAACGCACGAATATTACCATCGAAACCAGAAATGGAGTCAATTCTAACGGTTGGACGTGAAGTATAACCAGATCCACCACCTGTTACCTGTACTTTATCAATAAATCCTGTTGTTAGGACTGCTTGACCTTGAGCACCTTGACCAAAGATAGATCCAAGATAATCAAATGTAATAAGTGAGTTGGAAGATTCAATAACAGCAACTTCTCTATCGTCAGTTTCACCTTGAATGTCAATAAAGTCACCGATTTCAATAGGTGGAACAACTTCAGCAGCATCAACGTCTGCTTCAGAACCAACATAAGAGAAGGCAACAAAAGTAGATCCAAATCTAGGAATCTCAGAGAAGATGATTCTAGAACCAACAATCTCAAAACCTATACCTGGTTCTTGAACAACACCATTTAGAGAAACAATAATATTATTCTCAGGTCTAGTAACACTAGACTGAACACCATCTGTAAGAGTTAGTGAGTAGAAAACGTCATTACGTTTTAAGTTGAATGATTGTCTCAATGAGTCAAACTCAAAGGAGATATCATCTAACTGTCTTAACTTACCAATATAGAATCCAGTGAATGATGCTCCAAGATCAGGTGCTTCAGTAAACTGAATAACATCAGAGAATGCTGTGAAGGCATTTGATGCACCAGGAGGTTGTAGAATACCATTAATAAAGATCAACATGTGACCTGCAGGATCTGGGAAGTATGGAGTTCCGTTTGCAGTTGTAAGTTTGAAGTTAGTTTGAGTTCCATCAAAACCTCTGAAGGAACGCTTAACTCGTGCTTTAAGTTCTACATTACTTGTAATAGCAGCCTTATAACCATCAACACCCATAATTCCATCTCTAGAGTTGAATGTTCCAGTGATTTCACTAAGATATAATCTCTTATTAACACCGACTGTACGGATGTCTTGAACTCTTGCAGCTGCAGCACCTGCATTTGTAACAAGTGTTGTAACATTTGCATATCCATTAGGTATCTGACTGATAGCAGCACCATAATCACCGACAATATCACCAATACCAAAGGTACCTGCAGCAACACTTACATATAAGTAACCGTTATTCAAATCAACTTCAGTAATAATACAATATTGTGAAGCGTCTGCAACTGCGTTAACAACCTTATAAAGTCTGTTTCCTACAGTAAATGTTTGATATCCACTAATGATAGTGATACCAAATCTAAGATGACCACCAGAAGCAATTAGATCACCGACCTTAATATCCAATCCAGCATATTTGACAACATCAAAATACCTTCTAGAACTTGTAGGATAAACAACAGAGTTAACTTCAAATGTTCCCTCAAGTGATGCAGTATCGACAGTTAGTGAACCACCTGTATTATCGGTAATCGCTGCTTGTGTTTTATAGTAATTTGTAGGAGTTGCTGTCTTACCACTTGTATATCCTTTAAATGGAATATCATTTACAAATGCTCCTTTAACATCAATAATATGAAGTCTATCTTCAATAGCACTTAATTGAGCAGTTGTAGAGTTAGTAGCACCAACAATATTATCTGTGATTGCCCAAACTCCAGCAGTAACACGAACATCTAAGTATTTGTAGTTTGCGTCAGTATGGAATCCGTAAACAACACCTGTGACACTGCTATCACCTTGTTTCTGAACAGTTTCATTCATAGTATAAGGACCATCAGTGATGTCACCATCAATTCTAAATCTCTTATAAACTTGAACTACCTTACCTGAGTTTTCAGTTGATGTTTCAACTTCACCATATGCATCACTTTGAGTTCCGTAAATAAAGTCTGCAAAATTAATTCCTCCACCAATACCGATGAGTAAATCTCTAGTTCCGTAAGTCTTAGTAGGAATCTTAATTCCCTTAATTTCTTGAAGTGTAGTATAGTAAGTATCAACAGATAATTGTTGCTCAATGATATTCAATCCATATCTAACACTTCTAGAAAGTGTAGTTGTATTGTAATTAGATGCAGTAACAGAATCATAGTAAGCATAGAAACCTGCATTAGGAGATGGAGAAGTTAGTGTACCTGCTAACGCACTATTAATGTAACCTTCAAGTAATTCTAGTGCATAAAGTTTGATATTATATTCAGTATTTGCATAGAATAATTGACCACCTTGTGCAGTGTAAGGATCTAGAGCACCCTTATTGAGTTTAACACCCCAAACATATGCTCCAACACTTCCATCACCTGTCCAACTTTGTACTCCACTTGCACTGTTAACAATAATACTTCCTCTAAGAGTTGAGAAACCAAATCCAAATGTAGTTGTGATGTATGCTCTATACCAACCATCACCATAAGGAACGACACCATAAGCATCACCTGTTATACCATTTTGAGGTGTGAATAAAGAACCAATAGAACCTGTAGTTAGATTAAGATCAAAGAATATATTTTGCTCTCCAGCTGATCCATCATCAAGTATGATACCGAATCTAACAGATTGAGAACCTGCTGCTTTGAAGAATGCTGAATATGTGAATGTCTGATCATCAACTGCAGTTCCTGTAGCACCAGTATCAAATGTTTCTGAACCACTATCAAACTTAACTGAATCAGTATCAAAGGTTTCAAAAGCATTCAAACTATAATCTCTATATGCTTGGTGAATACCAGTCTGAGAATTAGGAGCAAATATTTTCTCTGCTGTAACAGTTGTATCTGGAGCAGCAATACTATTGTTAGTGATAGTAAGACTGTCTGCACCACTGATCTGGAATGATTGCCAGTTTGATGCAAATGCCTCAGGATTAGTCCAAAGATTGACTCCTGATACTTGTCCACTGATAGCAGATGTAATTAACTTAGCAGATCCTAATACTTTAACGTTTGCAGGAGCAGTGTGCCAATCATATGCAGAACTTACACCACTTGTGGAAATAGTAGCAGTTGCACCAGATGTTACGCCAGTAAGTGTGTTAGTTGCCACGAATGCGTTACCACCAAAAGCACCAACATAAAGTTTATTAAGTTCATTATCCCACTCTAGAACTTCTGCTTCACCAGCATTATTACTCTTAACTATTTCACCTACAATGAATTGAGTAGAAGAAACACTTTGAACAGATAATGTGTATGCTGTTCTTTCTTTAGTTACGTCAGTAATAATCAAGTCATGAACAGTATTATCAACCATTTCATCTAAGAAACTGTTATATGTCCAAGAACTAGAACCAAACTGACTATTAACAATATTACCAATTTCATCTTTATAATAGTTCTTATTGTAAAGAATATTCTTGGCAGCACTTCTCATCTCATCTTTGCCTGGTGCAAGGATGTTTACAACAATATCAATTAAATCACGCCAACGATATATTACCTGATTAATATCTGTAGGTGTAATAGCATCTCTTACAGCTGCAGTAGTAGCATGTTGTGCCCTATATTGATCTCCAACAATAGAATCATTAGTATCGTATAGTAAATTATTGAGTGCTTTTTCACCTAAGAATCTGACTCTTTCAAGAGAATATAATGTTGGTAAAAGTTTATCATCAATAGTTTGTATATTACCTGCTGTGTTAATGAATAATTCAGCAGCACGAATTGTACTGTTAGTTCCACCAGTCTGTAAATCAGAAATTGCACTAACAATAATATTTTGAAGTTCTGATTGACGTGTAGATTCAGCAGAATATGCAAACGCTGTATAATTAACACCATTTAGAGTGTAAGTAAATTCTGCAGTAGTAAGACCAGTTGCTTCTTCAGAAATATATTTACGGTTGAAGTATAATCTATCAGCACCAGTATTAAAGTCTACTGATGTAGGAGCAATAGTGTCATTAAGATTAGCAATTAATGTATCAATAGTTGATTGAACGTTGGCACATAAACCACCATCTTGTGTAATACCCCAATCACCAACTATAATATCATCAGTATTGTCGTAAGTTAGATTACCATTGATCGCTTGCTTCATATAGAAACCAAGACGCTCATGTGCGTATGCAGACTGCCAAACTTGAAGACGAATATGAATTAATTCATCATTATCACCAAGATATTGTCTTGCTACTTGGTTGGTAAAGAAGTTACCACCAAGTTCAACATCCTTAACAATTTCATTTAATATTAATAGTAAGTCAGTTTGACAACGTAATGTTCCATCTCCACTACCATCAGAGTTTCTAGGCATCTCTGATGCAAGATCAGGATATCTTTGAAGTAAATCATAAGATGCTTTATCAATGATAGGACTGGTATTTGCACGAATTAAGTTTGCAGCATCTCTATATCTGTATTGTGTATCAACATCAATTTGATTTGTGTAAACAATATCAGTATTAGCATTATGATAATCTACATTAAATGGAACTTGGAAATATGCATCAAGTGTAGCACCAACAAATTCATATAATGGAGAAACTTTAGTAACACTTGCTAGATGATCAACAGGTGATGAAAGAGCAGCATTGGAAATTGTATCAGTAAGAATATCAATTAAGTTACCAACAGTTGAGAATACATCTGCACAATCTGAAGTTGAGTAATCAAGAACTTTAATTGAATTACTTGTGGAAGAAACAAATGTATGTGTATATTGATCATTAGGTCCTGATGCACCTACGTTAATTGTAAATGTATCTGTATCTGCTGCTGTAATTGCAAGAACTGCATTGTACGCAGGATCTGGATTTCCGTCACCAGCAATGGCACGAGGATATGCAGTCTGACGGTCATTAGAATCCTTGTTACATGTAAATGTAAGTGATTCAGTTACTATTGAAATTCTGTTTGCAGTAGTTAAACCATGACCTGCTGCGGTGATTACCATTTCACCTGTTGCAGCGTTGTAAGTAATGCCTGTGGGAGTTTTATATGTGTATGAAGGATTAGAGGAGTCTGTAATGGTTGTATCAGTCTTCTGTGTTAATCCATGATCACCTTGAACTGTCCAAAGAGTATTAGTAATGATATATTGAAGCATATCATCAACTGTTTCATAAACAAATAATGTTTCTTTAACAGCAGGTTCAATATTTGAAATTTGAACTGGGTTGGTTGTTCTATCGACATAGTAAGATGCAGCATCCCAAATATGATTATTAGATCCATTACGAAGATCTTGAACGATTGCATTTAATGTATCACGAACATCATCTTCACAATTAATACCTTCATCAGCAATAACACTGTTAGTGACTGCAGATACGAATGTATGTAAGTAGTTACCACCAGTAACAACTGCGTTTGCTGCAGCAGATACAAAGGTATGAGCATATTGATCTGCCTGTGCAGAAACTCCAACGTTAATAGTTACAGTTCCAGTTTGTTTGATTAGAGCACCAGCAGTTGCAGATACAAATGAGTGTGTAGATGTATCACTAGATTTTCCAATATCGATTGTAAATGTATCACTATCAACAACAGTTATTGCAACCCACTCACCTCTAATAGGATCAGTTTGTCTTGGATATGTATGGTTTGTAGCATTACTATCGTAAGCACATGTAAATGTTAATGAATTATCAGCAATTTGAATTCTATTACCAGTTGATAATGAGTGAGCACCAGAAGTATTGACTGTTAAGATACCAGTTGCAGGATCATATGCTGCACTACTAATATCTTGTGTCGATGTTCCAACTGCAGTTACTGCAAGAGCAGTATTATATGCAGGATCAGGAGATCCATCACCAGCAGTCGCACGAGGATAAGTCTTCTGTGCACTGTTACCATCTTGAGTACAGGTAAACGTAAATGAATCTGCAGTCAATCTAATATCAGTTCCAACGTTGATTGTATGATTAGCAATCGTCATTACGAATGCACCAGTTGCAGGATCGTAAGTTGCGTTAGTTGGTTGGAAATTAACTAAAGGAGAAGGTCCAACATTAACTGTTAAATTAGTAGTGCTAGAAGATACGATTGGAAGAGCAACATCTTTAGATGCTGGATCTGTTGCACGAGGATATACTTTATTTGCTGTATTTCCATCCATTGCACAAGTGAATGTTAATGCACCATCATTAATCTTAATTCTATCTTTTTCAACAGTAATTGCATCAGTTAAAGCACTTACAAATTGATGAGTTGTAGTATTTGAAGATATTCCAACATTAACATCAAATGTATTTGCAGATGCATTAGAAACTGTCAACCATTTACCAGCAACAGGGTCTGTGGAACGAGGATATGGATGATTAGATCCATAACTATCTTCATTACACTGGAATGTAATACCACCAACTTTAATATTAATTCTCTTGCCATTTATTAAACCATGATTAATCTTGGTGATAGTCATGACACCTGTTGCAGGAACATAAGAAGCAGAGGTAGGTGTTATTGTTCCACCATTTGTAAATGTATTTCCAGTTACTGTCAATGACAATAAACCAGTTACAGCATCATAAGTTGCACCAGTTGGAGTAAAACGAGTACCTAGAACTACAAGTTCTGGATATCTCTGTCTCATTCGATATACAGATTCTTTCTTAATAAAATCACTATTTGCAATAATTAGATCAGCAGCATCATAATATCTTTGTGATTTACCAGTAAATCCTGATGGTGCTCCTGTTGTTCTAGATGTTGAAAGAATTGCATCGTTGTTGAAGTCTTCACCTCTTGTAAATCCTTCAGTTCCAGACCAATCTTCTGTAAAGGTTTGTGCATCATCACCTTCAAAGTGAATTAATAATTTTGCATTAGTATCACCTTGGAATACACCGTTACGAGGTGTAAATGGTGCTGAAGAATAACGGTTAGTATCAGAAAGTCTAATTTCATCAATATGACCAATGAATGCATTTGCAGCTGCATAGTCTGCACCAATTCTAACTGGTTTAGCAACATAAGTTGAACTATCAGTTCCAGTTCCCACTTCAGTTCCGTCAAGATATATTTTAGTTGTTGTAGATGATCTTTGAACTGCAATATGATACCATGTATTATTATTAAGTGTTGTAGCACCAGATGTTACTAGATCTGAATTATTAACATTATATCTAATTTGACCCGCTTCAAGATATAAACGAGATGCTACTTCATTAGCAGTAGATGCTCTCATATCAACGAGTGTATGAGTTCCTGATAATGATGAAGCAGCAGGATTAACATATAGTTCCATTGTAAATGCATTACCACCCCAAGCAAATTCTGCAGATGAAGGAATAGTAATATAGTCAATAGTAACATTAGCAGCACCAACGTTAACTGTAATAGTTGTTGAGGTTACAGCACTAATTGAAAGGTTAGCACCAGAAGCGGGATCAGTTGATCTTGGATATGCGTGAGTTGTTGTATTATTGTCAGCAGAACATGTAAATACGATTCCGTTATCAGCGATCGTTACAGTGTTGCTAGTTGTTAAGGAGTGAGTTCCAATATTGATAACCAAAACACCTGTCTCAGGATCATAGGTTGTACCTGTAGCAGCAGTAAATGTTCCAGTCGCTCCACCACCAGCAGTAATTGCATTTGTAACACCACTTGAGAATGAATGAGTATGATTTGCTGCACCTAAGAGTAAAGAAGCCTGACCAAACTTCTTAGTTGAAGTGTCTATCTGTGCACCATTTGTAAATGCGATTTGATGATAATCTTCACCTGTTGATTGAGTTCTACCAATTTTACCAAGATAAATTGTGCTTCTTGCTTGGTTATATCCAATAACTTCTGCTTTCGTATCAGTTGTCCTGATAATTTGACCTGCAGAGAAGAAACCATCACCAACTTTGTCTTTAAATGTTATCTTTCTAATGTATGCTTGTTCACCTGCTACAAAATCTCCAATATTATTACCATATTCTAATTTGTAATTACGGATAAATTCATCTTGTGTTAAAGCACCAGAAGCATTATCATAAGGAACAATGACATTACTAATCTCTTCATTTGCAGGGAAGTTAGCATCAATAGCAGTTGTATTATTTGTGAAATCTACAATATTAACTTGTGATTCAGCAATATTATCAAGAACAATATTAGGATATGTCTGAGAAGCAATTCTGTTAAAGAGTAATCCAAAGAATGAAGAACCTTCAGATATATTAACCTGAGGAATAAACTCTAGAGTTGCAGGATCTTGATAAACAGCAGTTGCAGTAATACGAGCAACTACACCAGAGTTTGCAGCAATAATAACATCATTATTTTGAATATTAAAGAGACCTGGTGTGGATTGATAAGTACCAGCAGTTTTACTTAAAGTAAGTGATGTAGTAACAGAAATATTAGTTCCGTAGATTGGTTGATTTTCTAAATGACCAACAGCAGTAGTTCCATCTTGTGCTCTAGTTACTGTAATCTGTGTGTAATTTGAGAAATCAGTTACACTATTAACCAACATGATTTCAGATCCAACTTGTATCTTATCAGTTGCAACGATTGTTCCAGCAGTTACAGCAGCAGTAGCATCTGTAGCACTAACTAAATCAATAGTAGTTGTAGCAGCACCAATTCCAAATCTAAGATCAGCAAGAGGAGTTTCTTGTCCAGTTTCTAAGTTAATTTGTTCAACAATCGCAGTATCACCTGCAATATTAGTAACTGTCTCTCCGAATGTGAATAGACCGATATTAGATACGCTAGTTACTGAAGCAATATTTGAAGCAAATCCAGTAGCACTTACTGTAGAAAGTTCACCTACAATAAATGTTCCTTCGGTAATAAATCCAGAAACAACATTACCAACAACTTTAGTAACTGTTAATCTAGCAGTAGAAGCAGTACCTACAAGAGTATTACCAACATTAGGGAAAATACCACTAATATTAGTAAATTCTACGTCAACAGTTGCAATCTGTGAAATAGTAACACTTACATACTTAACACTAGCAGGAGGTGCAGGAGGTTCAGCAAATACAACAGAATCACCTTGAATTTCAAAAGATGTGCCTGGATTTTGAACAACACCGTTAAGAACGATAACTAACTGATTAGCGTTTGCAACAACGTTTGATTGATTAACTGTTAGAGGGAAAGATATTCTAACACCATCAAATAGACTAGAAATATCATCTAATCTTTGAACAACAGAAGTTAAAATATTCTCAGAAGAAGTTAGTCGTTTTTGACGGAAGAATACTTCAGTATTATTGAATGTAGAGTATACTGGTTCAACTAAAGCAAAGTTTTGTATATTAGGAACAATCGCTTCTCTAGCAAGTTCTACAGCTTTAGTTAATTGGAAATCAGTTTCTTTGTTAGGAATTTGACCATATTCATTAAGATTCAGTTCACCAAATACTTTAAATGATGCAGGGTGAACGTTCTTAAGTAAAATATCTTTCCATTCACCAATAGAAACAGCAGACTTAACAGCGTATGAGAAGTCTTGATAATAATATGAGTCTTGAATTTTTTGAATAATTTCAGATGGTTTACCAACATCATCAATAAATTGACCAGTTGTTTTAGTAATAGAACCAATTTCAAGCACACCTTTAGCGATGTTTAGATCACTAATAGTACCTGAAGATTTAGAAATAACACCAGTTACTTTTTGACCTTGAGAGAAAGTTCCAGTGTAATCTACAATCTTAATAACTCTAGGTCCAACTTGCCAACCTTGGTTAGTAGAAACATAACCTTGTGCTGTTGCAGTTTCAAATGTATCACCTTGGTATACAAGTTCACCTTCAAGGAAGGTAGATGTGATAACGTTTGCAGTAGCAGCACCACCGAATGATTCAGTTAATAATGACTGACGACCATTACCTGCGTTAACAAAGGTAATGGCATCTCCTAAGGTTGCGTTTGATGCAGTAATAGCAAGTTTTAATTGATCATCTTCAAGAGAGTTTGCAGTACCAGCAATAGCATAATATGTTGTTGTAGAATTTAAACGACCAATAGCACCAGAAGCAAGTGGGAAATCTTGTCCATCATCAGTAGCTGTAACACTTAGAGTTACTGTTGATCCATTTACAATACCGTGTGGGAATGAGAATTGAAGTAGTCCTAAGTCAACGTTAACAACGTAGTTGAAAGAAGATTTAAGAGCAACTGTTGGTGTAGAAGAATAACCAGCACCTGGATCTTTTACTTCAATCTTTTCTAATCTACCATTTCTAATTGTAGATTCAGCAACAGCACCAGTTCCACCACCACCAGTAATAAGAACGGTAGGTGCTTGAGAATATCCAGAACCAGGATCAGTTACAGTAATACTATCCAGAATGCTAGTAGCAGTTAACTGAGCATTAATTGGGAATGTAATCTCAGGACGTAAAGTATAGTCATGAGGATAATCATAACCAAAGTTATTATTTTTAAGATTTTTAATCTTACCAACCTTATCACCTTGAGTGAATACAGATGCACCAGTTCCAGAAGGAGGAATAACAACAACTAATTCTGCACCAGAACCTGCTAAACCAGATCCAAGAATACCAGAAATTGCTTCTATATCAATAGTAGCAGTTGTATAATTTTTACCTGGAGATGTGACTACAACAGATTGGATTTGACCAGGAATTGTTACACCATCATCATCAGTTCCATCAGCAACAGTAATTTGAACTAATCCACCTTCACCATCACCACCGATAGGAACAGCATTATAAACACCAACTGCATATTCAGTACCTGGTGCATTAATTTGAACTCTTTCAATCTGTCTTGTTGAAGCAATATTAGTTACGATAGGTAATCTAGTGTAGAAACCACCTGGATTAATAATACGAATTGAATTAATTGAACCAACTGCTTTTTCAGAACTTGTAGCATAACTTGTTTGAGTAATATCAGCAGCACCCTCAGGTTCATTAAGGAGTAAGAATTTAAATGTATCAGCACCACGAGTAATAGTCTGACCAGAAGTACTGGTGATTACAAAGTTGCCAAGATAAGGTGAATTAGTTACATCAAGATAACTACCAGCAATAACAGGTGAATCATCTCCTGTTCTAGAAGGATCAAAGTAATAAGAAATATTTGTAATTATAGATGAATCAATCTTCAACTTAACTGTTGGTGTAGTAGCACCTCCACCACTTATACCAGGAGTTCCAACACGTTCAATAGAGTTGAATGAATATTCAAGTTTGTATAGATTATCTTTAGAGAATGATAAATTACCACCAACCATTGAAGAATGACTTAAGTCAAACAAGTATTGATGTCCGTTATACATCTTGATAACGGGTGATTTAACGTATATACTAACACTACTTGCAGTTGTAGCAGGAGATGTTAGAGCAGCAGAAGGAAGTTTATATGTAAATTCAAGAGGACTTATAACTGTATCTACGGGGAAAGCACCATCGTATTCATCATATGATGTAGCACCAATAGTTTGTGTTGGGTTACCATCAACTTGAATCATCTCACCAGCAGAAAGGTAATGTCTTGTTCCAGTAATTACATAAACTTCATCACTATTAGCAACAGCTGAGACTTGTAATCTCTTAGTTAGATTTGCTACGAGAGTAATCTTTAATACACCAGTTAAATTGGTAATTTGAGTTGTTGTATATGCAGCGTTAAAACTAATATCTGCTGAAGTAATTTGAACAACAGAACCAACAATAAATGGTGATGAACCAGAAACTTCATCAATTCTAATTGAATAATCATCATCACTATGAGGTTTAAACTTAGCAAGTTCATCTAAGTTATTACTACCACCCTCAGGATGGTTGTAACTATTCAAATCGATATTAAATGTACCAGGTGTTGTATTAACGACTAGAGGGAATGTAAATCCTACAATTTCGTTAATATCAACTGGTATAGGTCCAACAATATTATAACTAGATGCTTCATTAAATTGCTCAGTAACTAATTGACCTGTATTTGTATCATTAGTCCAAGTATTATTATTTACAGCAAGATATATCTTCCTATTAACTGTATCCTGTCTTACAATATATCCAGAGTTAACAAAAGTTCCCGAATCATTATTAAGTCTTAATTTTGCACCTGTAGTAAATCTAAACTGTTGATTAAGAGTAAGTTCTTGAACATTATCAATTTTAACTGTATTAGTAACTTTGAAATAGTATCTATTTTTAACAACTGCAGTAACTGATAATTTTTGAGAACCTGCAGATGGAACAGTAGCAGTTCTAGAACTCCAAACGTCTTGTTTGTAAGTTGGAACTTCAGTGTCCTGAGACATTGTAGTTGTAGCATCATCAAAGTCAAGAGATTGGAAACCAGCTTCTGCTAATCCAAGACCAGCTGTGCTAGTTGATAATGAAATAGGAGTTACTGCACTTACAGCAGCTCTAATGAATCCAACTTGTGTATTTGTTTGTGCTGCTTTAGTTCCTAATCTAGCAGCATCGCTATTCTTATCAACCTTGAGTCCCCAACCAACATAATCAATGTAATCATATTTGTTTAGGTTAGTTGTAAACCATGCTGTATCAGTCCAACTGAATGATAAACCAAAAGCACCAGCAGCAGGATATGCACTTACATCAGAAGGAACAGTAGGAGTTATTCCACGATTTCTCAATCTTAAATTATCAACATAATAAGTTCCCTGTTCATTAACACGGAATGTTCCAGTACTACCACCTCTACCAGGAATATTACCGATGTAAAGGTCTTTACTACCTAAAGCAGTATTAGCAATAGATCCAGTAAATACTTCGTTTCCATTTACATAACCAGTAAATGTATTACCAACTTTCTTTAATCCAATAAACTGCCATGTATTATCAGCAAACATGTTAGTTAATGTAGACTGTAGAGCAGTAGAAGCAGAGTTAATTGCAGTTGTATTGTTAGTAACAACCAATTCTAGTTTTCCACTACTGGTATCGTAATACATCCAAAGTCCACCAGTTGCAACATTAGCATCACCAATAGCAAATATGGTTTGTTGAGTTTGAGATAGAGATGTATCACTGGAATTTTTATATACCATCATCTCAAGAGTCCAGTCACCTGCTAACTTAGTTCCAAGTTGAGCAGAAGTAATTTGAAGATTAGCTTGAGTCCAAGTAGTTTGACCTGTTTGATATCCAAAAATCTTAGCAACATTATCAGCATAAGTGATAGAGTTGCTTGTTGATGTAGATGTTAAAGTATAATGTCCAGTAGTATCAACAGTTTCACCAGAAGTAAATGGGAAGATAAACTCATTTCTGTTCCAAGAGGTTTGTCCAAATACATGCATATCTCCTGAGTTATCACTAGAGATTGCATAAGGAGTAATACCTTCAATGTTATTGACATTAAAGTCATTTGAGGTATGAGATTTTATTGTGCCATCATATCCAACCTTGACAATTTCAGTTGTTTTATTTCCATCTCCTGTAGCAGTTTTACCGAAGGAAAGATTAAGATCACCAAATATATCAATAGTGCACTTAGGTGCAAGTGAAATAGATCCACCAGTTACAACATAACGATAATTCCAAATTAAAGTACCAGCATTATCAACTTTACCAATCCAGAAACTATCTCTAGTAGTATCATCAGATTTTAATTGAGCAGTTGCAGTGATATAAAACTCATTAAATTCATCAACGGCTAATCCAGTGTTAATAAGTGAATATGCAGTATTATTATATTCTTTAATCCAATCAACTGTAATTACGTTAGTTCCAACAGTTAATTTACCAAAACCAGTATTAATATCTGCTGCGTTTGAACTATTAGCAATTTCTAATGAGAAGTATACATTTGATCCATCTACGATCAATCCAGTAATTTTTTCAGACTTGCTAGTTGAAGCAATCTTTCTCTTAAGAGCAAAATTACCGCTAGTATCAATTAATGCAACATAAGCATCATAAGGATTGATAGAGTTAGTATTTGTAAATCCACCAATAATAAATCTAGTATCAGAATATTTCGTAATCGACGTAACTTCATCTGCACGAGTTGATCCAGAGATACCTGCATATGCTTTTTGGAAAGTTAATGTTGCATCCAATCCATTAGCAGCTTGAGTATACTTACAGAGAATTACATCGGGATTATAGGCATCCAGAAGAGAACTGTTGGGTCTATTGTTACCAACAACCCAAATATCATTATTATCAACATAAATTTTCTGAAATTCTGTGTAATTAGTTCCATCTGCACTCTCTAAAGTTCTTTGCCATTCTTTAACACCAGTTGCAGACAATTTAGCGATAAAAGCAATATCTGCTGTACCTGCAGCGTTTTTAGTTTTACCACAAACATATACTTCTTTATTAGTATTAACAACTACGTCATTAACTTTTAAATAATTATCATTTTCAATAAGTGAAACATAATAGTCTGCTTTTTTGAAAATCTGAGGATGTGATAATATAACACGAGGATTTTGTGTATATCCAGAACCAGAGTTTATAATATTAACAGTATCAATAGATCCAACTGAAGTTACTACAGCAGATAATTTACCAGATGTTCCATTTCCATCTCTAGGAACAATAGTAATTTCGGGAGGAATATCAGTATTATATCCAGATCCACTTGTGTTAATTAAAATCTCTTCAATACCTTTATATTGTCTAACAAAAAATTGTTTGTTAGTGCTTGTCATGACTGGTGTATAGTCAACAAAAACACTATCTCCTTGAACCAAATTATGAGGAGTAGAAGTTTTTAAAACACCATAATTTTCTCCACCTATGTTTTCAAATGAATAAGTTAGTGGAGATTCTCCTTTTATTCTAGATACACGAGCAGAAACACCAGATCCATCAGTATCTGTATTATCAAATATAAGTCTATCATTAACCTGATAGTTAATACCTGGGTTTTCGACTGTAAATCCAGTTACAGAAGCATCTTCAAATTTAGTAATTGTATCAACTTCAATATCAACCTTAGAGTCTAATTTAACTGTAGGGAAGTAATCAAATAACTGAAGTGGAGGTTCTTCAAAAATTTGATCAGGATCATCAATCTCTGCCTGATCAATAACACCACTTCTATCTTCATCTTCAATTTCAAATAGGAGTATTTCTCCTCCTTCTGTTGTTAATGCATTAGTAGATACGTTAGGTGCTCTTTCTACATCAATATCAACGTTTTCGTATGGATCACGATAACGAACAACACCTGATGGAATGTTTTGTTGAACTGCCTCTGCAGCAAGGTTCCATTTATCTACAACAGAGTTGAAACTAGGACCTAAAACATATGGGAAAACAGCATTACCATCTTCGGTAGAATCAATAGTTACAAAATAACAATACCTACCATTTGGATACTCAGGTGTCTTACAGAAACGACCATTGTACTGATCAAGATCTCCTAAACTAAAGATATATTCATAGTCTTCAACAAATCTACCTGCTGCTTCTGCTGAAAGTAAAGGACCAGCAGTTCTTGCAGGATATGGATTAGTTGTTACATTATAAACAAGTTCTGTTTTAAGACGATATGAAGTATTCAGTTTTTTGATAGTAGATGATTGATCAGTAGGATCTGTATATGCATACGGACCATAAATTGGGTTACCATCAAATGCCCAACCTATAATAGGAGAATGTGCTAATTGATCTTCTTGCTCTTTAATAAGACCAGCAGTATTTTGGAATAAATTATCACCAAGAATATATCTTAATCTTTGTGGATTTGAAATATGTGCATACTCTCCACCATACTGTGCATTATACCCTTCAAATACTCCACCCTTTGCAGAATCTTGAATTGCAGTCTCTTGTAAGTTATATGTCCATTGGAATACAGATGCAGTAAATTGAGCACTTTGACCAACAGAATTTAAGTTAATAACTGTAGTTCCTTGAACATAGTTAATACCTCTGTTAACAATAGTGATACCAGTAACTCTACCAGCATTCTCACCATCAACATCAATAGTTGCTCTTGCAACCGCACCAAAACCAACACCTTGAATAGTAACTTCGGGAGCAGTTGTATATCCAGAACCTGCAGAGATAATAGCGATTGATATAATACGTCCATTCTGTACAATTGCTTGTGCAACAGCACCAGAACCAGAACTCAATACAACTGAAGGAGTTGATGTATAAGAAGATCCACCACTTGTGATTGCAACTGATTTAATAGGACCTCTGACAGATGCTGATGCAGTTGCACCACTACCACCGCCACCAACTATAGTAATAGTAGGTTGAGATGTATATCCTGTTCCACCATCATTAATTAATACTCTAGAAACAACACCTTTAGTAATAATAGCAGTCGCAGCAGCACCAGATCCATTACCACCAGCAATAGAGACTAGAGGAGAAGAAGTATACCCACTTCCACCTGCAGATACAGTGATTTCACTTACAGAACCATTAACAACTACTGATGCAGTCGCTCCGCTTCCGCTTCCACCTGATATAGTAATATTAGGAGGAGATGCAGCATCGTATCCAGAACCTGTATTATTGATTGTAACTCCAGTTACAGCACCGAAAGTCTTACTTAATGTTGACTTATAAGACCATACAGAAACACCGTTTACCCATGTTCCTATAGGACCAGATGTAATAACGTCCTTAGAGGAGATTGTAGAGGGTGCTAGAGGGAATCTATTTAACTTACGTTGGTTACCTGGTAGAAGTGCAGAACCAGGAAAAGGACCTATCTCATAGTTAGGAATACCTGTAGATGCAATATAAACATGAGTATCATTAAAGAATGAGTTTTGAACGTTAGTAGTATAAGGACCAATAGCAGTTAAAATCTGAGAATTAGATGATTTACCTTTATTAAGGTCAACAGATACAAGAATATTACCTTGAGGAATTACACTTGCTGGTTGTGGTAAATTATATTGGAAAACAGTATCACTATCTCTAGATGTAACTAAGAAAGATCCGTTGTATATAATTGGGTTTGCACCATAAACTGTAACTGAATCTCCAACTAATAAACCGTGATTATTTGCACAAGTTACAGTTGCAGATCTATTATTAACACCACCAAATGTAATTGAACTAACAGAAATTAATTTTTTAACATTATACAACCAAGTTGTTAGTTCTGATCCAGTACTACTACCACCTAATTTAGAAACTGTTAATTTATCACCAGGTAAGTAATAAGAACCAGTATCAGTAAGTGTTGTTTGTTGAGCATCAACAATACCAACAATATTCATTACCACTTCTTGAGCAGTTCCTTTATTAATAAAGACTGTAAAGTTTGAAGATATTGTTGTAGCAGAATCCCAGTCCTCAACTATACCATTTACTGATCTAGTACACTCAATAAACTGGTTAAGAGATTTTTCTTTATATTGAACAAGTTCTGTAGTATCACTACTACTTCCAATTAAAAATTCACCGTTTCTTTCTGGCCAACCAATAGTAGAGTCAACTGTGATAATAGATGCAGTTGTATTAAGAGGTTCTGCTAATTTTGTTTTATATGGAACTGTAAAAGATCCGTTAATAGTTTCTTCTGATAATATTAATTCAAAAATTTCTACATCAGAAGTTTTAATAGAAATATAGTTTTCAACTAATGCACTTGCTGCTTGAACGTTAGTATCAGCAATATCTGCTTCTTGAGTTAAAAGACCATCTCTAATATCAGTAGGATTTCCACTTACTAAAGTTGCACGAAGAATTGTATCAATAGACCATGTTGCAGCAGATGGTTTAATGATTTGATCTTTAGGATATGAAATACTTACCTGTTCACCATAAAGAAGTTTGAAAAGGTAACTAATACTAAAGGAAGTTCCTTTTGCACTATAAAAATCTTTAATAGTTTTTATTGATGTACGAACATCAATTTTATTATAATCTAATTCTGGAACATCAGGTAAGAATTGTTCTTTATATTTGTCTAAAAGTCTTTTTACGAATAAAGCATCAAGACATTTAACAGATGTATCTACAGTTGCTGCAGCAGCAGTAGTGTTATTAGAGAATACTGCATTACCATCTTCGGTATATTCTGTAATACCACTCGCTGCTCTTGCACAACCAGTAAATTTTGCCTTTTCGTATTTTGATCCTTTTTGATTTACTTTGAAACCAGTTACTTCGTTTAAACCAATTTCAGCAGAAGATTTTGCCTCTGGAGGAGATTGAATAACAACTTTTGGAGGATTAGCAGCACTATATCCAGTTCCAAATGTAGTTACGTTAATATCTGTTATTTGACCATTGAATATTGAAGCACTTGCAGTTGCTCCAGTTCCACCAATATAAACTCCCTGATCATTATTTCTATTATCTACAATATAAACAGAAGGAACATCATCATATCCACTACCACCACTTAATAAATCAATTCCAACAACTCTACCATCAGAGTCAACTCTTGTGTCAAGAACTTGAGCACCAACTGGATCAATGATTGCAATTCTAGGAACAGTCTCATATCCTTGACCTGCATTAGCAATAGTAATTCCAGTAACAACACCATTTGTTAAAACTGCTACCAATGCTGCTTTAATACCGTTAACACCAGTAGGTTCATCGATATAGACTGTAGGAACAGTAGAATATCCTTGTCCACCATTAGTAATAGGAATAGTTCCTGATACTTGACCAGCTACAATAGGACAAACTCCAAGTGTAGCACCGCCAGGTTGTTTAAATGTAATTCTAGGAGTGAAAGTATAACCAGCACCAGATGTAGAAATAGTAACAGCAGAAACTGCACCATTAGTAACTGTTGCTTTTAATACTGCAATACTAGAACCCGCTTTTGTTGGAGATTGTACTTGAACAGTAGGTGGGTTTGTGCTGCTGTAACCCTTACCACCGCTAAGTAGGGAGATTGTCTTAACACCATTGATTAGAGTGCTTACAGAGGCACCTGACCCATTATCAGCGTTAATTGAAACTTGTGGTGGATACTCAAATCTATAATTACTACCATTCTGATTTATTTCAACACTTTCCAATTCACCTGCATTATTAACACGAGAATATCCAACAGCACCACTTCCAAATGAAGGAATTGCTGCTTCAATAGAATATAGAGAAAGAAAACGACCGTTTAAAGGTGCAGTTAAAAATATAAATTGATCTCCGTCAACAAAGAAGTCAACTTTAGGTACTAAAAGACGATTATCATATACTGCAATAACATATTCATCTACGTTTGCTTCATATCTGACTCCATTTCGAGTCATTGTAAATTGTTTCTTACCTTCACCAAAGGAGTTTGATAGATTATCAATTCCTAAAATACTACTTTCTACAAAACCACTCAAATATACAATAGAAGTTGCAGAAGAATCATCAGCAGTAAGTTTTGCTCTAGGAGCAGAGGTAAAGACAATGTTACTACCAGATACTGTATAATCAATATTTGGAATTAATACCTGACTATATGCAGTAACAATAAGATGTTGTGCATCAGGTGGAGTTATTGGATTATCTTGTGATGTAAGAGGAAACTGAGTTGTAGTTCCATCAAACGAACTTAAAGGATTTGCAAGAGTAGTCCACTTAAGTTTTACCTGTTCATATGAAACACCTGGACTAAGTGCAATGTTTGGAGCATGAGTTACACCCTCATAATATACAATTTCGTTACCAATTAATAAACTTCCATCATTTTCTAAAAATGGATCAACACTTTCTACAACAATTTCATCCGAAGTCGCAGTTATATCTTCAACTACCTTTGTCGCACCATCAAGTATATCAACATTGAGTCTATCAATGTCGAGATAACCTAAAAAGTCATTAAGTATATTTTGTCCTAGTCCAGTTTTTTCTTGAGAACGATAATAATATTCAACAAATTTATTGAATAAAGGATAATCGTTAGCAATAAAATCTGGGGTCTGTTGAGCGACCGATTGGGAGACCTTATTGATGTTCATCTATGATTTAGAAGCAAGATGCGTTAGTTAAATTACCAGCGTTTCCGATATCGGCAACAGTTAGCGTTGTTGGTGTATTATTGAATACCGCAGGTGTCAAACTATTTAGTGGGATTGTAGGAGGTGGAATGGTTCCAACTGAAACTATTGTCACCTCAGGATTAACAATGTTAATAATTGTGCCTGGTGTCGAAGCAGGAATTGTCGAAACGTTAGCAGGAATGAATAGGACAGGAATAGAAAGTCCTGTTGGTAATAAATCTCCATTAGTTACAGAACCTACACCAGTTGTAGTATCAGTAATTGATACACCAGATGTAGGAATATTGATACCTGCTCCAATAATAGCGACAGGTCCAAAGCATACTTCACCAGTTGCATAATTTACTGTACCTGCTGCATTATTAGTGTATACCTTTCTATTACCAGTATTATAGAAAGTTCTAAGATTACCAAAACCATCATCTTCAAACTGTTGGTCTACACCAGGTCTATCAGATGTTCTGAATGTTCCTGATAGTAAAATTGGTTCTTTTTTACAAGAAGTGCCATCAGTGTTACTTGGGTTACTATCATATAGAGCACCACCAGTAGCAATACAATATGTGTTAGTTTGGTTAGTAGTTGGTCTGATATATCTCAATAATGTTAATTGTGTTGAAACATCAGTAATAGAAGCATCAGAAAGACTAACTGCTTTTTCAAATGAACCCAATCTAAAGGTTGAGTTAAAGTTGTTTATTTGTGTTTGAGTTGCCCAATCATTAATACCTTTTAATACATTTGTATTAATTTCAGATGTATTAGATGAAGTTGCAGGATCGTAAGATGCAAACACTTTAAGATATAAGTAAATATCTTCTGGGTCGATAATAACTGGATCAATAGATGCCATAGCATATTTTCTCAAATCTGCTGAAATTGACTTCTTTGTAGCATCATTAAGTAATGAACCTGTTTTTGTCTTAATCGCAATGTATACTTTACCGTAAATTGGAGGATTAAGAGTATCTCCACCATAAGCAACTACAGCATCAGCGTTACTGTATACCTTTTTAGTAATTGTTGCATAATCTTGTGCAGTAACTGCTCTATACTGTGAAGAATAGAATCTAGGTGCATTATATTTGATAGAATCAACAGATTCAGCAGCAGCACCCAACTGGGAACGATCTTTCATCGTTAAAGTAACGTCTGCAGGTGAATAAGAAACTGAGTTAGTATCACTCATTCTACCGATAAAGGAGAAATTATTAATTTCGTTCGCTTCAGCACCAGAAGTTACCAAATATTCTAAAACAACTACCTCACCATCTTGTAATGCCCTACCTGCAGTATTATCACCAAACTTAACCTCGTAACGTTGATCCTCACCTTCAGAAAGGAAGAAAGCACGAGTAGATGCAGTTAGGTCTGTAATTGTATCAGTTAAACTGTACAAATCAGATTGAGTAGATGTTTCGTTAGGTTTTACGCGAACATTTAAAGTATTAATATCAACGTCTTCAGAAGGAATCTTATATGTCTGTGTAGCAAAGGTGTTTACAACATAAGAGAATGTTACAATACTACCTTCTCGAACAAGAACGTTATCAAACTCAGCAATACCTGTAGTTGTATTAACAGTTGCTGTTAATGGTTCCATTATATTAAAGATATAGTTACCACCACTTGCAACAGATCCTTTAGCAAGAGTTACGCTAGTAGGATAAGCACTATTGGTTAATGATGTCTGTAATTCAAACTTTAGACATGCTTGAGAACCAATAATAGAACGTGGAACATAATTTAAAAGTTTTGCGATATTAACTACGTTATCTCTAACAGTGGCAGAAGGCAAAAATGCCTCATTCAATGCCATGTTAGCGTTAAATGCGGTATAATAGGTATTATATGCTAATGTATCGATCAAATACGATAGTGACGATCCTTCAAAATCATAGTCACTAAATTCATCCCTCGTTCTGAGGTATGATTTAATAGAGGCTTTAATATCCTCAAAATCTAATGCTGTTAAGTTATTCGGTTGCATTATTCGGGTCTCTGTAATACGAACTCAATGGTTTCCACTGTAGGTAGTCCTGTTATCCTATACACTAATTCAACGTCAAAAGAGTTTTTTTCAAAGTTAATTTTTACAAAAACATCATTGACCGATACTCTAGGTTCATACTGTGTAATTGTATTTATTACCTCTTCCTTGATAGAATCAGCAGTAAATGGATCAAGTGGTTCAAATAAGAGTTCGGATATTCTAGATCCGACATTAGGTTGAAATGGTTTTTCACCAGGTACAGTCAAAATAAGATTTTTAACTGCTTGTTTAATGGCATTATCATTCTTCACGATTGCAACGTCTTTTGTGTTTGCATTGCGTGAAAAATTTACTCCTATGTCTTTGAAAGATCTCGATTTTGAGAAACTATCACCTTTTATACTCTTTAATGCCATTTTTACAGGGTAAGTCCTGTATTATTTATCGACCTTGACCCCGATATCTCTTTTTTCTTTTATTTGATGAAGTTGCACTGTATTTTGTGTGTTGTCCACGTCCTTGACGTGTCTTCTTCGGTTTACTTTCAACTGAAGGTATTCCGTTGTTGAATCTAGTTGCCATAATTAAACTCCAATAAAAACATTAGGTGAACATCCTGTAACTCTAGAGCTACAAGGAAAAGCGGGTGTGTTATCACCCAGTGGGTCTCCGAACCGTCCAGCACGACGACCATTAATCCAAACAGTCATACTTGTAGCAAGAAGTTTTCTTGGATGACCGACTGCTGGTTCTCTACCACCTGCAACCCCTATAGTGCACCACCAGGCAGGTGTTGCTCTTACAGTAAGACATTTGAACCCAACAGACGTTGTTGAGTGCATAGTGGGTGTAGGATGCGGTGTGAGGATGTCTTGATCAATAATAGGTAATTGACCATTGATAATCACAGTCCGTAAGTAAGGTCCCGCAGGTAGTTGCGGATGCGGTGGCCAAAGCGTAGTCGCATTCATCGCTTGCACAGGTTTAGGAACTATTGTAGGACTAAGAGATGGATGTGGACAGTTAGGTAATACACCTCCACCTAGACCAGGATGGTGTGATGAACCAACACCTGCTCCGTGTCCACTGTCTGTCCCCATGTATAATGCTGCTCCTGCCATTTATGTTACTCCATATGGATTACCGTACGCATCTCCCGCGTTTGCTGCTTGTAATGCTGCAGAACTTAAATCATGAAACATTCTTATAGTTCCATTTGCACTCCATGCTTTACAACCTGGTCCTAGAAGACCTGACATAGTATAGTTTGTAGTTACAGTTCCTCCTTGACCATCACTTCCTGATGAACTTGATGTTCCGCTTGGTGCACTACATGAGAAATGTGCACATCCCGTGTTTACGGGATTCATAGACAACGTAACGGAAATATTAGTTTCCTTTGTTGGATCAGCACGGTATTGCGTCATAAAGTATTTAGTGCCTGTAGAAGCTGCGGGTAATTCAGTAAATGAACCTTGTACAGTCTCAACGAAACTTTCTTTATGGTTTGATATCTCAGGAACACTTGCTTGAGTAATGTCATCAATGGATTGTGAACGTTCTTTAGTTGTTCTATCCAGTTCTTCTATTAAAACTTCCTTTGTTTGGTTATCAAGTTGATCATTATCCTCTAAAAATGCCAAATCATACTTAGGTGACACTATTTCACGCAACTCATCTGTTACTCCTTTTGAATATTTCCTCTGTGGGAGTATATTAGTGCGTCTTCTATCGTTATCTAACTTAATTTCAACAGTTGGTTCACGGGTTTCCGTGGTAGATGTCTTCGTCATCTGATTATATGCGTCAGAAAGTGCTTGAATTTGCTCTTGAGTCATTACAGGAGCGTTTGGATCAGTAATTGTCTGTCTTAGTGACTCATTTTCAGTAATAATTTGATCCATTGTCTCTTTTGTAATGCCTAATTCGATAATTCTATCGTAAGTAACGGGATCTAACGCTCTCATGAAGGAAAGATCAACACTATTAAGACCTGGTTTTGGAAAAGAGGTCATTATTTCTTGATTTCGTTGATCAAAAGTAGGATCAAACCCATCATTTGTAAAAGTTTCTACTTTTTTCTTATAATTATTACGAATCCATACCTTTGGAGGGTTATTTTCATCATATCCACTTCCTCCACGCTTAATATCTAACGCAGTTAGTACACCTGCACTAAAAGTTGCCTCAACTTCCGCATTAGTTCCTGACTCAATGAGTGGTGGAGTGACAATTATGTCTGGTGGTTCCTTTAATTGGTTCCAACCTGTGCCTCCGTTGTTAATTGTAGCACCTGTTACGCGACCATTCGTGATTGTAAGGTCAACATCAGGTTGTTTTATGGTGTTATAGATGTCTGGTGCGGATAAATCAACGTCAGCAGTAATAAATTGCATGGATTTATCGGAAAATTCATACTTTCCAACTAAAATAGCACGATCTACTATACCTTTACCTGCTACTGTGGTGATTTGATGTGCTCTATTAGACGTATATTGGGTATCTTTGGTAAAATTACTACCATTTCCGTCTAAGTATGCTACATGATAAGGGAAATTACCCTCATCCATGTGGAAAACGCGGGTAAGGGTATGTCCATTTACAGTATCACCTGTTCTTAATACATCAAAACCCGATACGCTCGACGTTTGATCAACAGGACCAACAGCCGTTATCTTTAAATTGACTGTTAATGTGCTTGTTGTAGTGTCAGGATGTGTATGTGTGTAGCTTAGACTGAATACATCGTTAACACTATATGATGTACCTGCTGCTAATATCTCTGTAACCTCCCATTCAGTCCCCGTAAAAGCGACCGTAGATCCTGACTCGTCTACAATAGGACGTATCCTCACCTTTAATCGGAGTCCTGTGGTCGCTCCCGACCCATTGATTTCGTAGATAGTAAAGTCATCGAGCGACTCGTCCCCACTTTGCCACGGATTTTGTGTCGAAGTATACGGAATACCATCTTGAGTGGTCTGATTCCATGCATCAACGTAAGTTGTCCCATCGTAAGATAAACTAAAGTCAGTTACTCCGTCAGGTTGTTGCGAAGACAGAGCGTCATAACTGAACGCAATCTTATTACTTGTGGTTCCAAACCCGAACAGCGACGGATGAGGGCAGTCTGGATCGCCCGTATAATCAGTTTCGCAAGTATAAGAGAGTGTTGTGGTTGAAGCAGTACAAGTAAAACCAGCACAAGGATAACAATTAGAAGAAGTTGCTACGTTACCATCATTACTTCCACCACTTGTAGTTCCTACACCATCCTCAATATGATAACAAGGTGTTCCTACTACTCCTCCTTTATTAGAAGTATCGTATAGGTATGCAAAGAATCGATCAGAATAGGCAAAATCAAATGAAAGTTGAGAGGGATAGTAATCAAAGGTTATTTTTGAGTTTGCTTCATTACTGCAAGGGTTATCTAACTGAACCTTTCCACAATTACCTGATACAACAGTACTAGTAGAAGTAATTCCTTGATACATCACAAAGTCTGACTCTCTGGTAGGCACATTGTAATTGCCTGATCGGATAGGACTTTGAGGGTATTCAGTATAAGTAAACGTTACACCACCTGTTTGAGGATCATATTTATTGCATGACTCTTCACTCAGAGTACCACTACCGAATCCTCCTATACATCCACCATTTGATAATCCTGTTTTACAACCCATTTTCGAGTTTACCTAGTCTAGTGTAAATATCATCAAAGTTTTGTTTTATATTCTTATATTCCTCTTCACCTTCTGGTTTATAGAAGGTTTTATCTGGAGTAGGGATTTCATTTACATGCTGTTCTATAGCGTTTAACCTTTCACCTACCTTAATTAAACACTCATTGATACTATTTAATGCTTCTGCTAGTTGATTTTCATCCATAATGTTGTAAATTTAATTTTGTATACATACACTGTATGGTTTCTCCGAAGGTTGTAGCTTATATTCAGTCGATTGCTTTTTTCAATATAATACTGTTATCATCATCACCTATTTCAAACTGTA
>MDSV01162049.1_pt1 | contig 43563 bp, 45 predicted proteins | sample 810851 | NCBI WGS metagenome assembly MDSV01 (sample SAMN05326640, study PRJNA326480) | marine metagenome | isolation source: seawater | place: Atlantic Ocean: North East | collected 2012
ACAAATGTTTCTCCTCTTCTAGGACTTTCGTGATTAAATAAAATTCCGTTACTTCCATATATTTTATATGCTTCTCTATAATTTTTTGTAATCCAATGCGCATAAAGTTTTGCTACGCCATAAGGACTCAAAGGATAAAAATCAGTCTTTTCGTTTTGTGGAATACTTTGAACCTTACCATACATTTCAGATGTACCGGCCTGATAAAATTTTGTTTTTTTTTCTAACTTATGAAATTTTATTGCCTCTAAAATTCTTAAAGCACCTAACGCGTCAGCGTTTGCAGTATATTCTGGAACTTCAAAAGAAACTGCAACATGAGATTGGGCAGCTAAATTATAAATTTCATCAGGTTTTGTATCGCTTATGATTTGAGAGACTGAACTCGAGTCGGTTATATCTCCATAATGTAAGAAAAAATTTCGTCTACTTTCAAGTGGATCTTGATAAATATGATCAACTCTTTTAGTATTAATTGATGATGATCTTCTTTTCACACCATGCACAATATAATTCTTTTTTATAAGAAATTCAGAAAGGTATGATCCATCTTGACCTGTTATTCCAAATATTAATGCTATTTTTTTTTTCATTATTAAGTAGAAACTTTACATATCATTTTAAAAATATTTTTCAAATAATGTGTTAAAAATATTAAGTTATTTTTTCATTTTTATAGATATATTCGAATGATTTTCTAAATGGCATTCGTGATTTAAAGATCTTTTTAAAATTATACTTTTTTAGCAACCTATTAATATCTTGAAAAGTATACTCTTTTTTTAACATATCATCATAATGATGTTCGAACATTAAAAATTCTACTGTACCTAATTTTTCGTTCAGGCCCCTCAAAACATCAAATTCATAACCCTCAGTATCAATTTTAAGTAAGTCAATTTTTTGGATATCATTTTTGTTAACATAATCTTCTAATGTAATAACATTTATATCTACTTCTTTAAAAAAATTGCTTTTTAGATTCAAAAATTTATTTTTTCTTTTTAAATAACTTGACTCCACATTAAAGTCATTAATAGTTGAAGATGAACTCTCTGAATGTTGCTTAAGTTTAAGTTTTTCTTTTTTTTGTCCTACTCCAAAATTTTCTATAAATATTTGAGTTTTTTTATATTTTTTTTTTAAATGTAGAGTATTTATTTTTAATTTTTCAAAATTTATAGGACTTGGCTCAAATGAAATGATTTTATCTACATCAAAATTTTTCAGAAAAAAAGAAATTGACTCTCCCTTATGTCCTCCAACATCCAAAATCGTATTGAAATTAATTATCTTATTTTCTTTAAAAAAATTTTTGATTTTTTTTTTGTGGAAAAAATCAAAAAAATCTAAAAAAAATAATAAAATTTTAATCATTATTGTTCATTTGAAAAATAAATTTTTCCAAAAATTTTTCCAACTTTTATATCTGGTTTTTCCTCACAATTTTTCAAATTATAACATGAATAATAATAATCTATCAGAGTTTTAAATTCTTTATCAATGTCAAAATTATTATTATCAATCCTATAATGAACGTTTTTAATCGGATTGAAGTTATATTTTTCTACTTCATCATCAATCCTGTCAACATTTCTAAAAATAAAGATAATGAAAAATATAATAACTAAATATTTAATCTTATTATTCAAATTTTTTTTTATGAATTTTTCTAAAATTAATGATGAAGGTATGAATAATAATGCTCCAAACAAAACAAAACCACCATATCTTAAAGATGGATGATTATAAAACCATTCAAAAAAAAGAATTAATAAACAAACATAAACTGAGAGAACTTTTCGTTTTAAAGATATATTTTTTTTTTTATGAGAAAAAATAAATGCTGAAGATATCAAAACTATTAAAATCAGAGCTAATATAAAATCTGATATTTTGTTAAAAAAATATTCGTTAATCCAATTACCAACCCAATTAAAACCTAAGATATAATTTTCTGGATTTTCAACTCTAAAATTTGGTCCAGCTCCTGCTTTTGACCATTGTTCATACCAATCATTCATGTGATTTACATGATTAGATGAAAATCCCCAAGGCACACTTTCAAAACATGTAATATTCACTGGAAAAATTAAACAACCAGAATTAAAAAAATTTGTAATTATTATAATTAAAAATGTAATTATTAAAACATATAAACTTTTATTTTTTAAAGTCAGAATAAATAATTTAAATTTATATCTTTGAAAGCCTTCAATCATAATTGGAATAAAAAATATAAAATACAAAATATAAAAAGCTTTAAAACTTATTATTAAAGCTAAAAGAATAAAAACTTTACTTAAACATTCATGGAAATTTTTTTTAATGTTTATTAAAACAATTAATTCATAAACTAATATAAAAATTAAAATTTGAGCCGATCTATCGGTGCCATGTTCTGCAAGTCTGTAAAAAATAATAATTATAAAAGCTAAACTAAAAAGTAAAAAAAATGAGATAAAATTTGGTTCATTTTTATTTACAAATTTGAATAATTTTTCAATTATAATTAAAATTGAAAAACCAAATACTAATAAAGCAGAAATATGAAAAAGAGCATACTCTACGTGAGGTAAATAAAATAATGAATTTAAATAAAAAATAGATGATGGGGTAGCAAACCCATGATTAAATTGTCCTACACCTATTAATAAAGGAAATTGAGTTAGATAATGACTATATTGAAAGTGGTAATATGAAAAATCATCATGAGGCTTAAAGATCAAAAATGACAAAAATAAAATGGAAAAAACAAATACAAAAATTTTGATTTTTTCTTTTACTAAAGTTTTTTTATAAGCAAAATAAATAAATGATGCTAGACCAATTAAAATTAAAATAGAGTTATGTAAGAGGTTATGAGCATAAAAAAAATTTGAAATATAGGAGTAAATTATCAAGAATAAAATACCAAAAAGGCCTTGATAACCATAATTGTTAATAGAGATTCTATTATTGAAAACTTTAGAAATTAAAAGTCCATAACCTAGACATGAAATTATTGATAAACAATAAAAGATAACTAATGAAACTAGATTTAAATTCATGCAATTTTATCTATAAAATTTTGAAAATTATATATATGAACTATATAACTCTTAAAAGAAAAATATAATGACTGATCTAACCTTGGTAATACCTGCTAAAAATGAGTCTGAATCTCTTCCTAGTGTATTAGAAGAACTTAAAGAATTTGATTATAAAAAAAAAATTATTTTACAAGAAGATGATTTGGCAACTATTTCTTCGATAAGAAATTATGATGTTGAAATTATTTATCAGAAAAATAAAGGGTATGGTGACGCATTAATTACAGGTATAAAAAATGTAGATACAAAATATTTCTGTATATTTAATGCTGACGGTTCTTTTAATCCAAATGAAATCGCAAATATGATTACCAAATTAGAAAACGAAAATTTAGATATAATATTTGCTTCAAGATATGAAAAAAATTCTGGAAGTGAAGATGATACTATTTTAACTTATGTAGGAAATAAAATTTTTACTTTAATTGGTAAAATATTTTTTAGTCTTGGAATAACAGATATACTCTATACTTTTGTTCTTGGAAAAACAAAAAAATGTAACGAGTTGAATTTAAAAAGTGAAAATTTTAATTTTTGCGTTGAACTACCGATAAAAGCTAAAAGGAATAGTTATAATTTAGGCACAATTGAATCTTTTGAACGAAAGCGTATAGCTGGTCAAAAAAAAGTAAATGAATTTTCCGATGGACTCAAGATTCTAAACCATTTAATTTATCTTTATTTTAAAAAAAAGTGAAAAAAATTTTTTCTAATCCATATCCTCACATAATAATTGACGATTTCATCGATAAAAAAACTTGTCAAAAAATTATGAGTGAACTTGATGCAGTTGAAAAAAAAATAAAAGTCACAAGTGTAATGGGTGGAAGAAATAGATTTCATCAAGAAAATTTTTTAGAGTCAGATGAAGCGTTTAAATTATTTGATAATTTTAACAAATTCGACTTCTTTAAAAATTTTATGAATGATTTAGATTTATCTTCGAAAGAATCAAATGTTAATTTTAAACTAAATGAAAATTTTTCATCAATAGAAAATAAAAGAAAAGATAATTTACTTAATAAGATACGTAAAAAAATATTTCATAAATCGAATTCTAAAAAAATTTTTTTAGAAATGGATTATTCTATTGGGAGAACAGGTTATAATAGAGAACCACATCATGATGCACCAAACAAAGCTATGGTATTTTTATTATATTTAAATTCTTTTGAAAAAATTGAAGAAGGAGGTGCTCTTGAAATTTTTAAATATAAAGAAAATACTAAAAAAAGATATTTGCAAAATCCAGATATAAATGATCTTGAGTTAAATAAAAAGATGTATCCAAAACAAGGTCAATTAATTGTCTTTCTTTCTTGTCCAAATTCAATACATGGTGTTGAATTTTTTAAACCATTAAATCATAATAAAAGATATTTTGTTTATGGAAGTTATGGTGGATACTATAACTTAAAGTGGTCTAGATAAATTAAAAACTATTTCTTAATTTAAATCTTAAAAGTCTTATATATATAAAAACATAAACAGAAATATTAATTACAAATAAAATTATTTGATATTGTGTATTGTAAATATCCATTAAAGAAAAAAATATAAATACAAAATTAAAAATATTCATTATTATACCCACTGAATTACTTCTTATAACTTGATTTGAAATCTTTTTATTTAAATAAAAATATATTAATTGATGTAAGTGATTAGAATCTGGTTTAATTGGTGATCGATTAAAATTTACTTTTCTTAAAATTGAAAAAAGTATTTCAAATGCTGGGTACCATAAGATAAGGGTAATAAAAAAAGGAGAAATACTTGGATTAAAAACATATAAAGAAATACATTTAAAACTATAAATAAAACCTAAAAGATAAGCGCCACCGTCTCCTAAATACAATTTATTAAAAGCATTTAGAGTGAATATGATTAATAAAACATAAATCAAGTTATCTTGAAAAAAAATAGAATCTAAATTTAACTCTCTTCCATTCAAAACAATAAAAACACACTCTAATATTATAAAATATCCAATAGCTAGGAGATTTGATCCATCAATAAAATTAGTTCCATTTATGACAATTAAAACACAAAAAGCTGTAAACAATATCGATAAATAATTGTTTTCTAACAAATTATCTAAAATATAAATCCTAGTAGTATAAATATTCATTTCATATAAATAAATAAATAAGACAACTAATAAAAATTGCATTAATAATCGAAGATATGCAGACTTGAGCTTTCTAATATCTGATAAAATTCCAATTGACAAAATTAAAAATGGAAAAAGATATGCGATTGTTAAATTTTTGAAACTTAACAAAGTAAAAATAAATATTATTATACCACCTATTAGAGGTGTTTGTTTTGATTTAACAAAACTCTGATGAACCTCTCCAGCGTTATGCGCAAAAAATGATTTTTTATTACAGATAAATATTAGTAATAATGAAAATAAAATAGTTAATAAAATTTCAATAAATAAACTCATCATTTAATAGTTTTTTTTATAAAATTAATTGATAACAAAAATAAATAATAAAATGATTTTAAAAAATTAAATCCCATATGTTTGTTGTATAAACTAAATCCATCTTTAATTTTTTGAAATGAATTTGAAGATAATGAACCATCTAATTTCCTCCAACTTGATAATACATTATTATATCCAACTAATTCATTTTTTTTTGACAATTTAATCCATAAACACAGATCTTCCTTAGTTTTTAATTTTGGGAAACTAAATTTTTTGTTTAAAATTTGTTTTTTTAAAATAACAGTTGATAGACCTATTTTACAATCTTTCAAAAGATCATTAAACGTTTGTACTTTTGGTGCTATTATGGTTTTGATTTTTTTTCCATTTTGATTAATTTGATCATAGGACGAATAACAAAAATCTAAATTTCTATTTCTCATAAATGAAATTTGTTTTTTTAGTTTTGATCTTCTCCACAAATCATCTGCATCACAAAAAGCAATATAAAGCCCTTTAGCCTTTTTAATACCTTTGTTTCTTGAAAGACCAGCACCTATATTTTTTTTATTTTTAATAAGTTTAATTCTTCTATCTTTTTTTTTTAAACCTAATAAATCACTAAAATCATGATTGCCAGGATCATCATGAATCAATATTATTTCTAACCTTGAATAAGTTTGATTTAAAATTGAGTTGATAGTCTGATCAATATATCTTCTTTTTTTGTAATATGGAATTATCACTGAAACAAGTTGCATTAAACTAAATCTAAAATTTCTTCCATTTTTTTTATTTTATAAATTTTTTTATAATTCTTTAATTTATGGTAACCCCATAAAGCATGACAATACATAACTTTTGCATTATTTGCACATTTGTAATCATAAAAACTATCTCCGACATAAATCACATCACTTTTTTTTAATTTAAAAAAATTAATTATTTTATTTAATCCACTTGGATTGGGTTTTCCTTTATTCACATCGTCAGAAGTCACAATATAATCAAATAATTTATATTTAGATAAAATTGCTCTAGTTCTTTTTGAATCTTTAGATGTGAATATTGCTAATTTTAAATTCTTTTTTAATTTTTTTAAAATTTTAAGATTCTTTTTTTTAATTTTGATTTTTTTTAAATTTTTATTTGAAAAAAAAATGTATTTTTTTTTAATTAGTGGAATGTTTTTTTTTATACCCATATTTTTCATAATATCCTCAAAGGGCAATCCAATAAATCTTTTGTATTTATAAAAACTAAGTTTCAATTTCAAAAACGATGAAGTGTGTTTTAATGCATACCTCATATTAGGAATTGAGTCTATTAACACACCATCTAAATCAAAAATTGCTAATTTTTTATTCTTAATCATTCAATTTTTCTAAAGTTTAAATTTTATAAAATTTAACTTTTTTTCGTAAACTTGAGGAAATCAAATTTTGTTTATTATCAATATCATATACCATAAAATTTTTTTTAAGTTTAATAAAATCGTATACTAATGTTGAAGTTGAGGATACAAGAGCTGAATGGAATTTTTTATTTTTAATTGATGATATAAACTTCAAATTCTTTGAATTTGTTCCACTTATTTTTTTTTTTTGGATGAAATTTAAAATAGAATGTTTCTTGTAACAATCTATTATTCAAATCTTTGTTTTTAAAATTTTCATAAATAATTTCAGCATCATGTGTTCCGGGTAAAATCAAAAAATGTTTATTTGAGTTATTTTTTTTTAAATTTTTGAAAGAAGTTGATATTGCTGAGGCACGTTTTTCCACCAATTTGTATTCAATTTTTTTACTTTTAATAATTTTTTTATAGTCACTAAGAGATTGAAAATTAAAACTAATTATTTTATCTGGTAAATACTGACTTTTATTCTTATTAGTTGCCAATAATTCAAACCAAAATAATTTATCTGAAAAAATTCCATGTTGATAACCAGTTATTTTTAAATCTTTTAAATTTTTTCTGATCAAATTTATCAAATAAAAACCAAAACAATATTCAAATAGATACATTTCAAAATTTCTTACTTTAAATTTTTTTAATGTTTTCAAAAATGCGTTATCATAAATGTTTAGTTTAAGTCTATTTAACAGACTAATATGAAAATATTCTTCATAAAATTTAGAAAAATCAATTTTCTCTATTGAAAAATTCATATCTATTTTTCTAGCTGTATAAAGAAATTTGTATGATTTAATTAATCCTGAAATTAAATCATTAAATTCAATAAAAGACTCTACGTGTAATAAATTTTTATATTTATTTTTAAAAATTTTAAAAGCATTTATCAATGATAAATTTAAATGAGTTTCATCCGTAAGCAAAAAATTCAGTTTTAAATTTTCTTTTTTTTTGAAAAAATTTTCGACACCATTTTTGTAAAAAATTGGGGCAAGAGATATACAAGCTGTTTTATAGTTATTTTTTAAGACCGCTGGTGTCTTAAATGCCTTGATAAGTATAAAAAGAAAAAAAATTTTTATATAAAACTTCGATAATTTTAGGAACAGAAAATTTTTTCTAAAATTAACAATTTTATTTTGATTTTTAATATTGGGATAAATTTTATTCAAAATTTGTTGTGTTAAAGGATTATCACTAATTAAACATAATTCTTGAAAGTTAAATTTTTTAATTATCTTTTTTAGTATTAAAATATTAATGATAAGATCAATATTCTTAATCTTATCATTTCTTAAATTAAAAATTTCAAGTTCAAAAACTAGTGGTAAAAAATTTTTTGTTTTGAATAATTTTTTTTTTAAAGAGTAGACTAATTTTTTTTTGTAAAAATTGTAATATTTTTTATAATATTCATTTAACAAAATCTTTTTACAATTTGAAGCTTGAACATAACTTTCTCCAAAATTAACATAATAAATATTTTGATCATCAATTTTAATATTTTTTTTTGAATGAACTATTATTAGTCTTTTTTTATTCATAAATCTTATTTGCCAAATATAGAATACTTAATTTTTTTATATGATTTGTAGATGAGATTAGGTGTTATTCGCCTTATTAATAATTTATCTTTTGATCTCACCTTATCTGATAATTTTTTTATTTTTCTTAATTCTTTACTAATTTCTGCATTTGGATGATGAGTTCTTTGTGTCAATAAAAAATGAATATGATTTTGTTTCCATGAAGTTTTTGAAATTAAAATTTTCCAATAATTATCATAAGGGTAGTTATGCATTTCAATTGGGTATCCAACAGTATCTTTATAATATCTATTTATACATAAAAAAAATCCGTTAACTGAAATTGTTTTTTGTATTAAACTAAAATAATCTTTAATCACTTCATAAGTCATTTCCATCATTGATCTGGCATTTATAAAAAACTTTATTTCTATATTTGGAATTTTTTCCCATGGACATAAAATAATTATATCATTATCATCAATATTCTTTTTAGAAATTTTTCTATTTTTAATGTCTTTACTTACAAAAAATTTTTTTTTAGGAAAAAGTTTTTTTAAATAAAAAAAACTCAAAAAATTTGCCTCAGGTAGATCAATCAAAATTACTTTTGACCCATATAATTTTATTAATTTGCTTATCATTGATCCATATGCAGGTCCTATTTCACAAATAATATCTTTTTTTGTTAATGAAATTTTTTTACTTATTTCATGTATAAATTTTATATGGAAAAGCTCATGAGCAGTATAATAATAAGATTTATCTTTTTGAAAATACTTTGAATTTCCTAAATTATTTTTTAAAAGAAACCTTATTAAAAAACTTTTTCCACATTCTTTTTTAAGAATCTTTAATAATTCAGTAGATTTCTTTTTTGAATAAAATGTATCGTCCATGCCATATGACAAGCCGTTATTTCGAAAATTATTAAGATTTTTCTTTATAAAAAGATCTTTTTTTTTATCATTATTATAAAGCCAATGATTGCTTTTAAATTTTTTATTATAGCTTTTAATACTAAATTCAAAATTCTTTATAATTTCATCTGAGATATCTGCTTTTCTTTTCATCTGAATATAATCTAAATAATTTGTCTTTCTTCATGAACCTTTTGGCTTTTTTAAGATCTTCTTTGATATCAACTGAGAAACTATTACCCTTTAATGCTATTGTTTTTATTTTAAGACCAATCTCTAAAGCTCTCATCAATTCTATACCTTCTATTTTTTCCAATCTGGTTTGTTTTTCTTCACAAAATTTTTTTAGTGCGTTAGGCAAAAAAGAAATTATTGATAAATGTTTTAAATAGTAATCAGAATTTTTGTTAAAATTATGAGGAATTTTGCTTCTAGAAAGAAACATAACGTTATTTTCTCTATCAGCAACAATTTTGACAATATTATAGCTAGATATTTTTTTAAATTTGAGTGATGGAAGAATAATTTGTGACTCAAAGTGTTTTGAGTGAAAATCAATAACTTGGTCAATTTGATTTGGTGATATTAAAGGTTCATCACCTTGAATATCTATTATTAAATCATATTTTTTTTTTAATCTTTTATATCCTTCAAATATTCTCTCTGTACCGTTCTTGTGTTTTTTTGAAGTTAATATTGCTTTTGCATTAAATTTTTTAGCTATATCGAGTATTTTTTTATCATCACAACATATGACCAAATCATCCAATTTTTTTGCTAATTTGGCTCTTCTATAAGTATGAATTATTAATGGAATGTTATTTATTTTTATTAAAGGTTTTTTGGGCAGCCTTGTTGATGACAATCTAGTTGGAATGAGACCTATAACCTTTTTTTTCATCTAAATTTTTTCAACTCATGATCCATCATTGTCTTGATAATCTTGTCTAAATTATATTCAATTTTAAAGTTCAAAACTTTTTTGATTTTTTTTGTATCTCCAACTAAAACGCTTGTTTTTGAGGGTCTTAAAAACTTTTTGTTTATTTTTAAATATTTTTTATAATTTAAACCTACATATTTAAAACATTTTTCTGCAAAATCTTTTACTGAATTAGACTTTCCTGTCGCTACAATAAAAATATCTGGCTTCTTTAACTGCATAATTTTTTGAACGTATTTTACATATTCTTTTGCATATCCCCAATCTATCTTTGCTGTAATATCACCAAGCTCTAAACTTTTTCTTCTTTTTTTATAAATTTCACACACATGTTTAACTATTTTCGTGGTTACATACTCTTCAGATCTTCTTGGGGACTCATGATTATAAAAAATTGCATTATAGATTTTTAAATTATAAACATTTCTATAAAGGTTACATAAGTGATAACAGGTAACTTTTGAAATTGCATAAACACTTTGAGGATTAAAAACAGTATTTTCATTTTGTTTTTTTTCTTTAGTGATACCAAACATATTTGAGGATAAGGGGTGAAAGTATTTAATTTTATTGTTTGAATTTTTTATAGTTTCAAGAATATTTATTAAGGAATGAGACGTTGTCATTAATGAATAACTTGGGATAGCAAAGCTCCAGCCAACATGATCTTGATCAGCAAAATTATAAATCTCATTTGGCTTTAGACCAACAATTAAATTTTGAATTGACGAATGATCATTGAGATCCCCTCTTACTAAAAAAAATTTTTTTTCAAAAACTTTTTTATCTTCAAGTATATGCTTTAAATTTTTTGTATTTCCAGTGGCTGATTTTCTTACTAAAGCATAAACTTTATAATTTTTTTTTAACAACAAATCACACATATACGATCCATCTTGTCCTGTAGATCCTAAAACTAATGCTGTTTTCATAAATGATTTTTAAAATTTATATTCTTTTACTTTATTATCCTTACTTTTAATACAGTCAATTACTTTTATCATTAAAACTGTTTATCACATCATTTAATTTTTTACTCAATTGAATATAACTTTTTCTACTATTGCTTTTTATTGCATTTAATTTTTTTGTACCATTCAATATAAATTTTTTATTATATCTGCCATATATAATTGAAATTACAGCTTTTGAAATTGCATTTGGGTTTTTAACATCTACCAAAATTGCTGTACCTTTTGTTACATCATCTTCTAACCTATTATTATATATAAGTGGTTTTTTGTAATTCCAAGCCTCTAAAGGTGGTATAGCGTCAGGTCCAAATAAGCTTGTAAAAATTACACCCTTAGAATTTTTATAAACATAATCCATTTCTTCAGAATGTAAAAATCCAGTAAAAAAAATATTCTTTAAATTATTGCTCTTTATATAGTTTTCTAAATAATTTTTATAACCTCGGTCTCTTCCTGAAAAAATAAAATTTATATTATGGCCCTCTTTTTCTAAAATTTTTGCTGCTTTTAATATTGAAATATGATTTTTGTGTCCCCAAATTTGAGCAGGATAAAAAAAATAATTTTTAATATGACTAAATTTTTTTTTAATAGATTTTAAATTATTGTCACTTTTAAATAATCCACTTGGAGTATAAGGAATTACAACTATTTTATCTTTTGGTATTTTATAGTGACTGGACACCCTTTGCTTGATTATCTTGTGACTAACTGTAATTACAATCGATTTTTTTAGTGAATAAAAATATAAATTTTCTCTCTTATAAAATTCTTTTTTAGATATTTCTGGGAATATTGAATGCTTAAAATGCTCAAGATCTAAAAACGTAGATACAAATTTTACATCTTTAAAAGTAAAAACAGTATTAGATAAGACAGGAAAATAGCATAAATCAGTTTTATTATTTATTAAAAGGTCTTCTAAAGAAGTTTTTAAATTTAACAATCCAGTCAAACATCTAAAAAATTTATACACAGATAATTTTAATAAAATTTTATCAAACAAACTAAATGAAAACAAAACTGAAGGAATTTTCAATTGTTTCAGTATTTCAAAATTTTTTTTTATATGGGTATAAACAACTATTTCATCCTGTATAAAATATTTTTTAAAATTTAAACATGCATTAATAGAATGAGTAAATGACCCACCACCAGAAAAATTTGTCTCTAACAAAATTGCTATTTTCATTTAAATTAATTTAGGTGTGGACTTATATCTTTATAGTGATTGAATAAAGAAAATAATTTAGTTTTTTTAATTGCAGAATATAAAATTTGCTTTTTTTCTTTTTTATCCAAACTTACAATTTTCATAACTAAGTCAAATTTATTTTCGAAATCTTTTTGATCATTTCTTTCATAAAGAAAACCATTATGATGGTCATCAATAATTTCAATTGGACCATTTTTACAATTACTTGAAAATATAATTTTTCTTGTAAACATCGACTCTATAATTACAAAGCCTGGATCTTCCCAGTCCGAAGTAAGTACAAAAAAAAGTGCATTAGATAAATAAGGATAAATATTCTTTTTTTTTCCAACTAAAAAAATCTTTTTTTCAAGATTATTTATTTTAATTAAATCTTTTAATTTTTTTTCTTCTTCACCCTCACCAATTATTACTAAATCTAAGTTTGGATATTTTTTAGATATATTTGCAAAATTTTTTATTAAAAATTTATAATTTTTTTGTTTGCTAAGTCTTCCAATTGATAAAATATAATTTTTATCCTTAATCCAATCGAATTGGTGGTCTATCTTATCTTTTCTTTTTTTTGATATGTCCTTAACATCAATAATTGGATCTCTTACTACAAATAATTTTTCCTTTTTAAATACCTTTTTTCTTAACAGTAATTTTTGAGTTAAAATCGTAGGACAAAAAATTTTATAAAGTTTTTTATCAGCAATTTTCCATAATATTGATCTCCAAAAATTTAATTTTGGGTAACCAGATACCCTTAAAATAAATTTGGTTTCATAATTAAATAATATTAATAATGACAATGGTATTGATGTAATTAGATGTATAATTAGAAATTCTGGTTTATTTTTTTTTAATAATAAGTGAAGTTTAACAATTGATAAAACATATGTAATTAGATAAGTAATTCTACTTTTAATAAAACCTTTCGTTGGTAAATTTTTTATATCAATCGCGGTTTTAAGATCAATTAAATCAATATTATTACTGTCTATTTCTTTTTTAAAATAATCCCACTCTTTAAAAACATTCAAAATTTTGCAATTAATTTTATTTTTTGAAAATTTTTTGATAGATTTAATTGAATTTATTACTGCACTAGTAGTTGCTACATTAGATATAAATGGAGACCAATAATATACTTTCATTAGAGATTAGCATACTATAGTTATAAAATTTTTAAATAATACTTAAAAAAATATTTGTATTTTATAAGAAAAATTTGGAGAAATTTAAAATAATAGTATTGATAATAAATCAATTGTTAATAAAATTTTCATATTCTAAAAATGCATAATAAAACCTTAATTATTTGTTATCATCCTTATTCATATATGGGTGGTGCAACAAGTAAAATAATTCAGTTACTTAATGGCCTAAATAAAAAAAAATATAAGATTGTTTATATTTATCTCAATAAAAATTATGAACTAGATTTAGATAAAGAAATAAATTCAATAAAAGTAAATGCAAAAAGTACTCTATTAAGTTTTTTTGAAATAAAAAAGATTATTAATAGATTTGATAAAAAAATTTTTAAAAAAAAAATCTTTATATCAAATCAAAATTATTCAAATATTTTAACATATTTTTTAATTAAAGATTTTAAAGAATTTAAATCAATATTAATAGAAAGAAATCATTTGGATGAATTTAATTATTACAACTCTTTAAAAGATTTTTTTAAAAAAAAAATTATAAAAAAAATTATGAAATTAAATTATAAGTATGCTTCATTGGTAATTGGAAACTCAAAAAAACTATCAATAGATTTATCTAACTTTACTAATTCTAAGGTAAAAACAATCTATAGTCCTACAAATTCAAAAAAAATTATTCAATTGTCCAAACTTTATAAACCAAAAGAGTTAAAAAAGGACAAATCAAGAATTAGAATATTATCTGTTTCAAGATTTTCAAAAAGAAAAGATATAATTACTTTGCTTAAAGCTTTTAATTTTATACATGATAAATTTCCAAAATTAGATTTAATATTAATTGGATATGGTTCAGAATTAGATAAAATCAAAAAGTTTATAAAATTTCATAAACTTTCAAAAAAAGTTTATGTGTTATCACCAAAAAAAAATCCCTTTCCATATTTTTTAATCTCAGATTTATATGTAATGCCATCTTTATATGAGGGTTGTCCAAATTCAATCGTTGAGGCTTTAGTGTTAAATTTACCCGTCATATCATCAAATTGTAATTCAGGTCCAAGTGAAATACTTTTAAATGGTAAGGGAGGGTTTATTTTTAAAAAACAAGATTTTTATTCTTTAGCAGCTAAAATTCAATCATTTTTAAGAAATAAAAATATTTTAATTAAAAAATCAAAAATTGCTAAGAAAGAAACTTATAGATTTGAGGAAAAATTAATTATTAATAAGTATAAAAATCTATTAGATAATATTTAGACAAATGAAATTTATTTTAAATTTACTTGAATTTTTTTTTGCTAGAAAAATTCTTTATAAAACAAACTTAAATTTCTTAAAATTATTTATTAGGTTTTTAGGCTATAATAATCATAAAAACATAAATGTTAGTGGCGAAATTTATTTTTTAAAGATGGTCTGCTCAGAAAAACCTAAGTTATGTATTGATATAGGTGCTAACGTAGGAAATTATTCTAAATATTTATTAGAAAATAGTTTAACTAAAATTATTGCTTTCGAACCAATGCCTCAGAGTTTTAAAGAATTACAAAATTTAAAAAAAGAATATAAGGATCGTTTAAACATTTTTAATATTGGTGTTGGAGATAAACAAACAAACAAAACCTTATATTATGATAAAAATAATCTCCAATGGGCTAACTTTAATAATGAAGTGAATAGCATTGATTATCTTAGAAATAATAATAAAAAAATAAAATGTAAGATAAATACTTTAGATAATCTGCTTAAAAAAAAAATAAAACTTAAAATTAAGAAAATAGATTTGATAAAAATTGATACTGAAGGTTTTGAGTTTGAAGTTCTTAAAGGGGCTCAAAAGACAATTAAAAAATTAAAACCAAAATATATCCAATTGGAATATAATTGGCATCATTTATTTAAAAATATAAATCTGTATTATTTTTCAAAAAATTTAAAAGATTATGATACCTTTAAAATTTTGCCTTTCAGTAAAAAGCTAATGAAAATTGATTCAAGTAAACCAGAACATAATTATTTTAATTATTCAAATATCGTTTTTGTAAGAAAAAAAATTAAATGATAAAAAAAATTCTACTCTATTATCCTTCATTTGAAAAAGGTGGTGCAACTCAAAATTTAATCAACATTGTTAATTATTTTTTAAAAAAAAAAATAGAAATTTTTTTATTCAGTCATAAAGCTTATAAAAAAGATTTTTTTAAAAGTAATCATTTAAAAATAATTAATTCAAAACCAATTAGATGTATGAATTTTTTACCGTTAAGATGGAATTTGGCTTTGTCCTCTGCTATTAATTTAAATGATTACTCTAAAAGCTATGAAAAAGATTCAATTATATTTTCGATGCAAAGTCATATACCAGCAATCATAATTTCGAGGCTTAAAAAAAAAAAAATAAGTATTAGAAATTCGGAAGAACCACTTGGAGCAACTTATTATGCAGATAATAAATTTTTAGCTTTCTTGGTTTTGGGTTTGAAATTTTTATTTTATAATCTAAGTGATCAGATTATTGCTATCTCAAAAAAATCAGAAGATTCTTTAAAAAAGATTGTTATTTTTAAAAGAAAAATTATCTTAATTCTCAATCCTTATCTAACTAAAATTCTTAAAATTAAAAAAAAAAATAAATCCAAAAAATTTTCTATTTTAAGTGTTGGCAGAATTACTAAACAAAAAAACTTTGATCTTTTAATAGACTCTGTTTCTAATTTATCAAAAAAATACAAAAATATTGAGTTAACAATTGTTGGAAATGGAAATTTATTTGAACAAACTCGAAACAAAATATTTAATTTAAAAAATATAAGATTAATTAAATGGAAAAAGAATTTAAAACCTTTTTTTTTGAAATCTGACTTATTTGTTTTATCCTCGTATTATGAGGGTTTGCCTAATGTTTTAATTGATGCTGTAAATTATGAAGTTCCTTGTTTAGCAACAGATGTTAGCGGTGTACGCGATATACTTATTCAAGGTAAAGGGGGTCTGATAATTCCAAATAATGATCAACATAAACTTGAAAAAAATATAGAATATTCTCTTAAAAACTACTCAAAATTAAAGAAAATGTCATTAATTGCGAAAAAAAAAATATTTAGGTTTACTAATATAAATTGTGTATTAATGCACAAACAATTCAACAAGATATACGATTTCAAATAATATCATTTATGGATAAAATTTTTATTGATGACTGTAAATATATATTAAAAAATATAAATATTAAAAAATTTAATAACTCAAAGATTTTAATTCTCGGTGCAAATGGTTTTTTTGCAACATATCTTCAGGGAGTTTTGTCATCAGTCAAATGTAATATTACCTCTATATCGCTAGGTAAACCTCGTGGTTTATTTAAAAAGATTTATAAAAATTCTAATATAAAATTTATACAATTGAATTTAGAAGATTTAAAAAAATTTAACAAAATCGTTAATAAAAAGTTTGATTATATCTTTCATTGCGCCACATATGGTCAGCCAAAAAAATGGAATGGAAATGAGTGGAGTACAATTAATTTAAACATAAACGTACTTAAATCTATTTTAGATAATTCTGTAAAATTTAAGTCAAAGGTTTTATATTTAAGTTCAGCGTCAGTTTATAAATTACCAAAGAATAATAAAATTATTGATGAAAGTTCAGAACTTGGAGCTGGAACATTCTTTAATGAAATGATTTATGCTAGCTCTAAAATAGTTGGAGAAAAATTATGTGAACATTATAGAAATAAATTTAAGTCACCAGTTTATATTGTAAGACCTGCTCATACATACGGACCAGGACAAGATTTTAACGATCCGAGAGTTGTCCCTCAGCTTATAAGAAGAGCTATCAAAGAAAAAAAGATTTATATGTTTGACTCTGGTAAAACAGTAAGAACTTGGTGTTATATTGCAGATGTTACAATTATGTTACTCAATATAATTACCTCTGGTAAATCTTTGACATATAACGTTGGAGGAAACGATTATTTATCTATTTATAAAATTGCTCAAATTATTTCAAAATTAAGAAATAACATACCTATACAAATCAAAAATAAAAACCTAAAGTTTACAAGCTCAAAACCATCAAAATTAAAAATTTCATCAAATAAATATAAAAAAGAATTTAAAAATAAGGTAAATACTTCTTTTAAAAATGGAATAGATAGATTGATAAAATGGAACCTAAATAAAAATGAAAAATAAAGATCTTATTTTAAAAGTTCTTACTCTAGCTAATAAGGGGAAAGAGGGACATGTTCCAAGCTCATTATCAATTTTAGATATTTTGGATACTTTATATGGAAGGTTTATTGCAAAAAAAAAATTAGATAAATTTGTATTAAGTAAAGGTCATGGTTGTTTATCTTTTTATGCAGTTTTGGAAAAATATAAAATAATAAATAAACTCAATAATTTTTGTTCTTTTGATAGTAAATTTGGTGGTCATCCAGATAAAAATAAAATTACAGGTGTGGAGAGTTCTACTGGTTCTTTGGGTCATGGATTTCCTTTTGCTTGTGGAATGGCTATGGCTAAAAAAATTAAAAATGAAAAAGGAAAAGTTTTTGTTTTAATTGGTGATGGAGAATGTAATGAAGGCACAATCTGGGAAACTCTTTTGTTAGCAAGTCATCATAATCTTGATAATTTAATATGTATTGTCGATAAGAATAAATCTACTGATAGAGCTTTAAAAATTGACAATTTAGAAAAAAAGTTTTTGTCTTTTAATTGGGATTGTTTAGTTATAGACGGTCATAATGAAAAATTACTTATTAAATCTGTTTTAAAACAAAGAAAAAAACCATTAGCAATTATTGCTAATACTATAAAAGGGAAAGGTGTTCCTTTCATGGAAAATAATCCAGAATGGCACCACAAAAAAGTAGAATTGAGCACTATCCAAAAATTTAACTTGATAATTAATAAATGAGAAAACAATTTGTAAAAACAATTTCTAAATTATTTATAAAAGATAAAAAAATTGTAATGTTATTAGGGGATATTGGTGTTTTTGGATTTAGAAACTTATTTAAACTTTACTCTAAAAGAATCTATAATATTGGAATTTTAGAACAATCAATGATTAGTTTAGCTGCTGGACTTTCAAATGAAGGGATGAAACCAATCGTTCATACAATAGCTCCGTTTATCGTAAATAGAGCATATGAACAATTAAAAATAGATTTTGGTTATAATAAATTAAATGGAAATTTTATAAGTATTGGGGCTTCATATGATTATGCATCTCTTGGATGTACGCATCACTGTCCTGAAGACATAAATCTAATGCACAATATCCCCAATATGCAAATAGTAGTCCCTGGAAATAGTGAGGAATTCAATGATTTGTTTTATCAGAGCTATAACAAAAAAAATCCAACTTATTATAGGTTGTCAGACCATGAGAATACTAAAAAATTTAAAGTAAAATTTGGAAAATCGAATTATATAGATAATAAATCAAAAATTACTATTGTAGCAATCGGACCAGTGCTTAACAATATTTATCCTTTAATTAAAAAATATAAGATAAATCTGATTTATTTAACTACCATAAGACCATTTGACCATAATGTTTTTAACAAAATTCTTAAAAAAAATTCTTCAGTTTTAATTATTGAACCTTTTTATAGTGGAACAATAAATAGTGAAATAAATAATTCATTTAAAAATAAAAATTTGAAAATAAAGAATATTTCTGTACCTTTTAAATTCTTGACAAATTATGGTAGTAAAAACCAACATGACAAAAAGTTAGGTTTTACAATGAAAAATTATGAAAAAACTATTAAAGAATTAAAAAAATTTTCTTAATATTTTTTCTAATTTAATTAATCTTGATTTATTTACGAATTGGTTATTGCCAATATAAAAACAATTAGTGTCGACAAAATTAGAATTTAAAAAACCAATATTCTTATAATTTTTTAAAAATGGTTGTTTTAATAAGTTTCCTGCAATAAAGGGTCTAGATTCAATACCATTCTTGTTTAAAAGTTTCTCAAAATTTTTTTTAAATTTAGAATTTTTAAGCATAAATGGCAAAACAAAAGATGACATTTTATTTTTATCTTTAAAAGGTACAAAAAAATATTTTTTATATTTTTCAATTAACTTAATAAAATTTTCATAATTATCATTTCTAATTTTTATCCAGTTATCTATTTTTTTTAACATTTGTATTCCAAGAAATGCATTAATCTCCGTAGATCTCAAGTTATATCCATCACTTAAGAATAAAAATTTAAAATCTCTTTTAGGAAATTTTTTTTTAATTTTTTTTTGATCTGAAACGAGTAATTCTCTTGCTAATCCATGAGACCTTTTCAATAAACAAAGATCATAAAACTTTTTATTGTTAGTCGTTATCATTCCTCCTTCTATGGTACTCATATGATGGCCCCAATAAAAACTAAAACTTCCACCTATTCCGAAATTTCCAACTTTTTTATTTAAAGTTTTTGCACCTTGTGACTCACAACAGTCCTCAAAAATTTCAATTTTTCTATTTCTAATCAACTCTTTAATTTTCTTTACATCAGATGGAAACCCAATTAGATGCGCCAAAAAAATTGCTTTTGTTTTTTTTGTAATCGCTGATGATAGCTTCCTATAATCATAGGAAAAATCTTTTAAATTTACGTCAACAAAAATTGGCTTTAAACCAGCTTGGATAACTGGAGTAATTGTAGTTGGCCAAGTCACAGCTGGAACTATTACCTCATCTCCATTTTTCCATTTATATAAATCTTTTGTGCATTGAATTATCAGTAGATTTGCTGAACTACCAGAATTTACAAAAACAGAGTATTTACTACCATTCCATTTGGCAAATTTATTCTCAAATTCTTTTACTTTTTTAAATTGTGTTAATCTTTTATTTTTTTTAATAAAATTACACAAACTATCAATTGATTTCTGATCCAAAAAATTTTCTTGTAATGGCCAATACATATTTTAAACAATATTATGATTTATTTTATTAATTAAGCAGTTATGTATATAGAATATATATTTATTTAACAATATTTTTTAGAAAAAAACTTGTAAAATGGAAAAAAATTACATTAAACAAATTTTAAGAAAAGTTTTTTTTAAATTTTTTAAGACAAGAGAGTACTCTCCAATAGTCAACAGTAAGAATATATTAAAAAAAAGAAAGATTTTTAATGTAATTGGTGGTGATCTTAACCCTGATAAAACTTTTTATGTTATCCAAAGACATCCAGGTACTGGCATTTTTTCAAATTTAACATTTGTAGTAAATCATATTAAAATTGCATTGGATATGGGGTTTATTCCTATCGTTGATATGGAAAACTACACATCAATTTATAATGAGAGAAAAAAAATTTTAAATACATTAAATTCTTGGGAATATTATTATGAACAAATTTCCAACTTTAAACTTGATGAAGTTTATAATAGTAAAAATATAATAATTACAGACAATATTTTTTACTCAAATATTGATTTTAAATATAACATAACAGACAGCAGCGAACTGATGAGTATATTCAATAAATATATAAAAATCAAAAAAAATAAATTTAAAACAATTGATTATTTAAAAAAAAAACTTTTTAAAAATGATAAAATTTTAGGTGTTCATTTTAGAGGCACTGGTTACAAAAAATTTAGGAATCCATTCCCATTAACTGAAAACCAAATGATTAATCAAATAAACAAAATTCTTTCAAAAGATAATTATGATAAAATTTTTTTAATGACTGAAGATGAAAATAATTTTAAGGCTATAACTAATTATTTTGGTGATAAAGTTATTTTTTTAAACTCAACTGTTAGAGGTAAAACAAATCAAGAAGTTTTTGATAATTATACAAGAGATAGACATCGATATAAACTTGGTAGGGATGTTTTAGTAGAAACATATCTCTTATCTTATTGTGATGGATTTTTTGATATCGAAACAAATCCAGGAACTATTTCAATAGCTTTAAATTTAAATCCAAATCAAAAAAGATATACATTTGATAATGGATTCAATAATACCTGGCCAATATTGAATTTTTTGAATCCAACATGGGCCCTTAAAAGTTTGTTACCAGAAAAATTTGGTGGTTTTAAAGATAATAAAAAACCAGTTAAAAAAATTTAATTTTTTTATAAAATAAAAATAAAATGAAAAAAAAAAATGTATTACCTAAAATATCTATAATAACGGTAGTTTTGAATAACGAAAAATATATTAAGAGATGTATTAAAAGTGTAATTGACCAAAATTATTCAAAAAATAAAATTGAATATATTGTAATAGATGGAGGTTCAACTGATAAAACAACCTCAATAATCAAAAAATTTCAAAACAAAATAGCTTATTGGCATAGTAAAAAAGATATGGGCTTATATGATGCAATGAATATTGGAATTAAAAAAAGTACAGGTGACATTATTGGTATACTAAACTCTGACGATTTTTATAATAAAAACGCACTTAAAATAGTTTCTAGTTATTTTGTGAAAAATAAAATTGATTTTCTTTTTGGTAGTGTAAAAAAAAGAAGAATATATCATAATTTTTTTCCAGAACGGTTATGGTATACATTCAATGTATTCCCATCTCATTCAGTCAGTTTTTTTATTAAAAAAAATTCTCAAAAAAAAATTGGACTCTATAATATAAATTTTAAATATTCATCTGATCGGGATCTTATCTATAGACTAATCAAAAATAAAAGTTTTACAGGTATGGCAACAAAAAAAAATGAAGTTTTGGGTACTTTCAATATGAGCGGTCTATCTTCAAGAGTAACTTTTTACGAAAAAATAATTGAAGAAGTCAGAATTAGACTAGCAAATAAAGAAAAAATTATTCAAACATTTGGAGTTATGATTATATTCCTTATTTATCATCTCTTAAAAAAGACTCAAAAAAAGATATTTTAATTTATGAAATTAGCTTTTGTACCATCTACTTTTTTACCTTGGGTCGGAGGTGCTGAAATTCAATCTCACAACACAGCTAACAAAATGGTTGAATTAGGTGAAAAAGTAGACATCTTTTTATTAGACAAAGTACAAATAAACAACAGAAATTATAATATAAAATTTCTAAATAAAATTTTAATAAATTTTGTCTTTTTATTTAAATATTATTTGAATATTGATTTTTCAATTCTTTTAAAATTTTACTTTAAACAAATTTGTAAAAAATATGACTATGATGTTTGGCACTTTCACTCTGTCAATTTTAAAACTTTGCTTTACATAAAAGTTTTAAAAAGTCTTAATCAAAAAATATATATTACATTTCAGGGTGCTGATATACAAAAAGATCAAGAAATTAAATACGGATATCGGTTTGATAAAAAATATGAAAATCTATTAAAAAAAACTATAATTCTTGCAGATGGAATTTTTGCAATTTCGGATAATATAATACAAGAATTAAATTTTTTTTCTTATCCAAAAAATAAAATTTTCAAAATCCCAAACTCAATCGAAATTAAAAAAATTAGAAAAACACCTAAAAATACAAGCCAAAGTAAAAAACTTAAAATTATTACAGTTGCTCGTTTTTATGAAAAAAAGAAAGGGTTAGACCTCATTGAAAAAATTGCCAAAATATTTTTGGATAACAATTTTGATTTCGAGTGGACTTTAGCTGGGAGAAATTCAGAATTTTTATTAAAATCTAGTTTTATATCAAAAAATAAAAATTTTTTTAATTTTCAAAAAGAAATAAATAATAATGATGAGATTTATTTTCCTCATTCAAAATTGATAAATCTTTATAAACAACACGATGTTTATGTTAACCTTGCTCGAATTGAGTCATTTGGAATAACGATTATTGAAGCAATCGCCTCTGGATTACCAGTTGTCAGTTTTAATACAAAAGGAGCAAATGAAATAATATTAAATAATCAAAACGGATTTTTAATTAATCAATATAATCCTTTGGAAATGTCCAATTATTTAATGTATAAGTTTAATACATTGTCAGAAGTAGACATTACAAAAGATAAAAAAATTATGAACTATGATTTAGAAATTAATACAAAACTAACTATAGAGACATATAAATCAATCAATGTTTAAAAAAATTTTATACAAAAATAAATTTTTTTTTTTTTTTACTTGAGCAATATTGGACATTTGTTTATTTTTTCAAAATTTTTTTAATTGATTCTAGTAATTATTTTTCTCTTACAAAAAGCCAATTTAATAATGAGGAAAATATCTTTATAACCAATTTATCAAAATATCTTAAGAATAAAAATTTCGTAGAAATTGGTTATCATTACAGAGAACTAAATTGTGCAGGATTAATTAAAAACAATTTTGAAGGTAAAATGGTCGATGCTGATATGGGTTCTGCATTTAATAGTTTGATAATGAAAATGATAATAAAAAAAACAAAAAGAAATATAAAAATTATTAAAAGATTTATCAATTTAGAGAATATTGATGATATTTTTGACATGAAAAATCTTGGTTGCTTATCAATTGATATAGATGGAAATGAATACTGGATGTTGGAAAAAATTTTATCCAAAAAGGTCATTCCAGAAATGATTGTAACTGAATATAATGCATCCTTTTTAGATCATGAAGTAACAGTTCCTTATGATGAAAACTTTAACATTCATAAAAAACACCCTAGTTTATGGTACCACGGCGCATCCTTATCTGCATTCAACAAATTATTGGCAAATTATAACTTTTCATTAGTTAAAGTAATTAATGGTACTAATGCAATTTTTGTTAATGAAAATATTTTAAGAGATGCAAATTTAAAAAAGTTTTTACCTGCCGATGTTTATCAAGAATGTGCGTCTAGAAATAAGAAAGGAAATAATACTGCAAAAGATCAGTTTGAAGCTATTAAGCACCTGCCACTTGTAAATATTTAATCAATTTCACTAAAAAGACTTAAGCTTAATTATTTATCTCTTTAGAGTGATAAATAATTTTTATTTTTTTGTTTAATTCTTTTTATTAATGTTGACCAAGAATTAATATCATTAGATTTAGGATGTTTGATGTATTGATTGAGATAATTTTTATATTTAATCTTATCAAATCTCTCTTTAAGTTTTAAATTTTGATTTTTTTCTTCTAAAACATAAAGAGGTGTATTTAATATTTTTGACATTGATCTTATTTGTGCACCAGCTCTTACGTTGTCTAATTCGATAGATGTAAGTGAAATTATTGGTTTTTTAAATAGTATAGCAAAGGATACTGCAGTTGAATAATGACAAATGACATACTTACTTTTTTGAATTAATTCAGGAGTTTTGTTTAAATAGCATTTATTTCTAAATTTAAAATTACTTTTATCTAAAATACTTTTTGGATGTAATGCTATTTTAAAATCACAATTATTTTTTTTTGAAATATCTATTAAAAATTTCTCTAATTGAGAATAAAAATTTTTACTAACAAAAGGATTTCTTTTTTTTATAAAAAAATCTGCATGTGATATAAAATTTTGGTCAATGTAAAGAATATAGTTTTGTTCTATTGTATTTTTTTTTTTCATTTCTAAAAAAAAATTATAATCATATCCATGTGAATAAATTCTTTCTATTCTACTATGTAAATATCCTTCAAGGTTTTGAGGATCTTTTCCTGTTACAATTACAATATCTATAAAAAAACTATTTAAAATTTTTAAAAAATATCTTTTAATAAATGATTTAATTTTAAAAGGTACCTCTTTAATTTTAAAAAAAATTTTTTCTTTACCATATACATACTTAAAAAGGATTGGTGGTTTTAATCCACCAATATATTTTATAGATTTAATTTTATAATATTTAAATATTGATCTAACAACTAATTCATTAAAAGAGTTATTTAAATCATCAATAAAAAATTGAAATGTATTCTTTTTCAAAATTTTTATCAGTTTTTTTAAATTATCAATTTCATATAAATTTTTGATTTTAAGCTTATTAAATATAATGTTCGATCGTTTATTAATTAATTTTGAAAGGTCGATTATGATAACTTCATATTCTTTATTAATATATTTTAATCCAAATCTATCTTGGTCTCTTTTTTGAAATCTTGTTGAAGTTACAAAGCATATCTTTTTTTTCATCTAACTACTTAAGCTTAATTACTTTATTAAATTTACTTTCAAATTTTTTTGCTCTATGAGCAACCATAATTACTGTTAAATTCTTCGAAACATTAAAAAACTCACTTAAAATTTTAATTTCTGAGTCTTCATCCAGTGAACTAGTTGGCTCATCCATAATTAGAATTTCAGGATTTCGATATAATGCACGAGCCAGTGCAAGTCTTTGTTTTTGTCCACCAGATAATTTTTTTCCTCTATGACCTACTTTAGTATTTACACCATTTGAAAATTTTTTTAATTCTATATCTAATTTGGATTGTTTGAGAGCATTAATAAATAATTTTTTATTAAATTTCTCAGAGATAAAAGTAATATTTTTTTTTATTGTATCATCTAGTAGATAAACATCTTGAGGGATATATCCAATTTTTTTATGCCACTGATGAATAACTTTGTCGATTTCCTTTCCATTAATTTTAATTGAACCGTTAGAGGGTCTTACTAAACCCAACAATAAATTTAAAATTGTTGATTTACCTGATCCTGATGGGCCTACAAATAATATTTTGTCTTTAGGAAATATATTTAAATTAAATTTTTTCAAAATCGGTTTTTTAGATGTATAAAAAAAATTTAAATTCTGCATTTTTAAATTTTTAAAAGTATCAAACTTTTCTGAAATTTTTTTTTTCTTTTTAAGAAGATTAATATTTTTATTATTTAAGTATCTAAATTCATCTAAAACTATTTTTTTAGATGTATCCAAAAATTTTAAGGAATTTATATGAATAGTTATATTAGTAAATACTGGAACCAATCGAATTATTGACAAAGAAACTAAAGTTAAAAAAGGTAAAATTTCTGTTATAGATTTATTTTGAAATACAAGATAATTGAATATTATTAATAACATTATAATTGAAAATATTTCTAATATTATTCTTGGTAACGTATTTACAATATTCAAAAAAAATTTTTGATTTTCACTTTTTTCTAAAGTTTCATTAAAATTATCTTTAAACCATTTCTCATTATTGAAAATTTTTGTTTCTTTAATTGATCCTAAAGCATGATTAATTATTTTTGAAATTGTGGTTTCAAATAATAATCTTTTACCAGATCTAATTTTAATTTGTTTCTTAAAAAAACTTAAAATTGAAAAAACTATTAAACTTAAAATTATAAAAATTAAAAAAAATGAAATATCTGAAGCAAAAATAATTAGAGCTATAATACCAACGATCATAATAGCTGAAGAAAATAACTGTGAAATTAATATTACATAATTACAAACTAAATTAATTTCTCCGGTCAAATTATGCCATAATTTAGACGGGTTATTCATTAAATGAAAATAATAATTTCTAGAAATATATGAACTGAACATCTTTTTTGAAATGTAAGTTTTTATTTCTCTACCAAGTTTAGAATTTAAATAATTAGAATAAAAAGTTAAAATATTTTTAATTAAAAAAAGTAATAATAAAGCTACCGATCCAAATATTACTCTTTTTTCTAAATCAAGATCTATTATAAATTGAAGGCTCTTTATATTTAGAAATTCACTTAAAATTTTTTGTGGCTCAATAATTATTCCTACAAATAAAGCCACTGATCCAATACTAAATACTTCCAATAATGCTACTAGGCTCGAAAGTGATAAAATAAAATAGAGCGATATTATTAATTTTTTTCCTATAATTAAACTTAGATCTTTAAAGAAAGTTTTGAACATAATTTAATGTCATATATAAGATTTAAATTGATATTACTAATCTAAATAATTAAAAAATGTCAAAAATTTGTTCATTATTTTCAAAAATTAAATATGACTTATAAATTAAAATTATCAAATTTTAAAACTACAAACTTGTTGGGTTTTAATAGGAATTTAAATAACTTTTTCGATATTAAAACTTTAATCTATTTAAATGAAAATAAATCAGAAATTAAAAAAAAAGCTCAATATTTATCAAAAGACTATAAAAAATACATAAATACAAAGCCAAAAATAGGACGCGTTGTTAATATAAAAAACAAAAAAATTAACTTTAATAAATTTAATAAAAGTAAAAATAAAAAAAAAATAGTTCAATCTTTGAGTTTGTTAAAAAAACATAGTAAATTTTTTGAGTATTTGATAATTCATGGAAGCTACGCTAATCAAGATTTTATAAATTATTGGAGTGATCTTGATACTTTTACGGTTATTACCGATGAATGTTTAATGGACTACAAAAATTTACTTAAACTTCGGTTCATTCTTAAAAAGTTTTATAAAATTGTTTTAAAATATTCACCAATGCAACATCATGGCTTAATATTATTTTCAAAAGCTGACTTAGCAAATTACGATAATAATTTGTTACCAATTGAAGCTTTAAAATTTAATATGTCAGTCATATACCCAAAAAAAAAATACTTAAAAATTAATTTAATTTCAAATAATTTATTTTCTTCCAAAAAATCTCTTCTGGATAGATTAAAATTTATCAATTTATCATTAAAAAAAGGTTATTTTGATCATCATGTTTTTGGATCAAAAAAATTAAGTGTTCCTATTAAGTTAAATGATAAATCTTTGAAACAATTTATTACTCATGTAAATTATATGTTAAACATACCTATTTTATTTTTATCTTCAATAAACAAAAGTGTTCATAAAAAAAATTCTTTTAAAATTTTTTATAATATTATTAAAAATAAAAAAATTGAAGATTTTATTAAAAAACATGAATACTTTAGAAAAAATTGGTATTATTATAATTCAAGTAATAAAATTAATGAAAAAATATTGAGTTTTTTTGGTGAAAATTATTTTAAAGAGTGCAAAGAAATAATCAAATTTACTTTAAAAAAAATATCTCATTATGATAGATAATTATTTAATCTATACAAACCTTTTTTAAATTTGTATTTTTTTAAATCAAGATAAATTTTATTAAGAAAAAATATTTTTAATTTTAAATATTCTTTAAAACTTTTGTCTTTCATTTTAGGTGATAATATTTTATTCGAAATATCATTAAATATTCTTTTTGATAAATGGGTTTTTTGTTTTGAATAAAAATAATAAATATAACAAAAAATTTTTGGTACCGCATGATCTATATTTTTTGATGGATATTTAAAATAATATTTATCTAAAAATAATATATTAAATTTTTTAATTTCTAAAAAATAAAATTTTTTTTCTAAAAAATTGTTACTAAATTTTAGGAAATGAAGGTCAAATTTTTTTAAATTATTTAAAAAAATTTTGAAATTTTTAAATTCTAATTTTTTTTGAACATATTTTTTTCTTATTAAAAAGTATCTTTTCATTAATTGTTTACAATTTCTTAATAAAACATTATTATTTTTATAGTCAAAAAAAGTTAAATAACTAAAAAAAAGTGACTTTATTATTGATAAATCTTCAGGCTTTAAACTTAAATAATTTTTTTTTAAAATTTTTCTTCTTTCATAGTATCTTTCTAAAAATGATGTTAAAGATCTATACTTTAAGAATTTTGATTTAATTTTAAAAGATTCTAATTTTTTTTTTTTTATTGAAAACACCTTCAAATCTTCAAATAAAAAAATTTTTTTCTTTTGTTTAAAAGGAACATAAATAATACTGCCTGTAATTTTTTTGACTATTTCTTTGGGAAATTTTATTTTTAAAGGTTTTTTTGCATATATAACTATTAAATCAAGATCAGATATAGCATCACTATTATTTTTGAAGGATTGATTACCATAAATCCATATGTCTTTTATATATGTTTTGTTTGTTTCAATAATTGTAAGAAGATCTTTATATAGACCATTATTAATTATATTCATTTAATTATATTAATTTTATAGATAGAATTTATATTTAGATTAATATTGATTAATATATATTATTCAAGTTTCATGAAAAAAAAAGATAAAAGCTACAATGATTTTTCTTTATCAATACAAGAAAATATTGATTTGAAAGAAAAAATAAAATCAAAAAAATTTTTTACAAATATAAACAAAGCTATATCTCAGATTTATTCAAGTATTAAAAAGGGTGGCAAATTAATGATATGCGGAAACGGTGGATCTGCTGCAGATGCTCAACATCTTGCTGCTGAATTATTAGTAAGATTGATTCCAAAAAATAATCGTAAACCGATCCCAGCTATTTCTTTATTACAAGATAGCTCAACTTTCACTGCATGTGGTAATGATTATAATTTTAATGAAATATTTAGAAGAAATTTCATTGCCTTATATAAAAAAGATGATGTTTTATTAATTATATCTACCAGCGGAAACTCAAAAAATGTGATTAATGTCTTAAAAGAATCTAAGAAAAGAAAAATTAAATCAATTGGTCTTTTAGGATCTAATGGTGGTTTAGCAAAAAAGTATTGTGATATTTCTTTGATAGTTCCAAGTTCTAAAACGGCTAGAATTCAGGAAGCTCATATATTTTTAGGACATTTTATTTTAGAAAATGTTGAAAAAAAATTATTTTATTAACCTAATTTTAAATGAGCTCTTAATTTATTAGCGATTTTTTTCTCTTCCTCAGTAATGTGGCCAATCTTTTCTTCTCCAAATGATAATAACATTTTTTTAATCGAATTATTTAATTCAACCATTCCTTTAAATTCTAAGGACGCCGCTTGATCAGACCCATACATTGTTCTATCAAGAGTAATGTGTCTCTCTAAAGATGAAATGTTTAAACTTACTGCAGCTAGTGAAACTATAACGCCATTCTCATGACCACTATATCCAACATCACATTTATATTTTGCTTTAAGCGCATTTATAGTTTTTAAATTTGCATCTTCAGAACTCATTGGATAAGTAGATACACAATGCATTAATTCAAAACTACAGTCTGCATCATTAAAAATTTTAACTGCATTATCAATGTTTTCAGTTGATGACATTCCAGTTGATATAAATGTATGTTTTTTTCTTGAAGCAATATTTCTTAAAAATTCTAAATCAACAATCATTGCCGATGCAACTTTATTATAATTCAAATTATATTTATCTAAAAAATCTAAACTATTGTTGTCCCATGCAGAAGCAAACCAAATAATTTTTTTTCTTTTACAATAATCTGATATTTCATCATATTCTTTTTCACCAAATTCAAGACCTTCTTTTTGATCTCTTTGAGTGGTACCCCATGGGCTTTCCCTAGGTGAATCAAGTAATTCTTTTGAATATACTTTATTGATATCTCTTTTTTGAAATTTTACAGCGTCAAAACCAGTAGTGATCGCATTATCAATTAATTTTTTTGCAATATCTAAATTACCATTATGATTAATTCCAATCTCAGCAATTAAAAAGGGTTTTTTCATAGAAGTTGATGTAATATATATTAACTTTAAAGTCTAGTTTTTAATAAATAAAATGCACCGAAAAAAAAATACACATAGTATAATTTTAGCCAGAGGTGGATCTAAAGGAATCAAAAATAAAAATTTAAAAAAAATTAATGGTAAACCTTTATTATATTGGTCTATTAATTCTAGCTTAAAGTCTAAATTAATTAAGAACACTTGGGTAAGCTCTGATAGTAATAGAATTTTAAATTTTGCAAAAAAATGTGGAGCAAAAATAATTAAACGCCCAAAAAATTTATCAGGTGATAGAAATTCAAGTGAAAGTGGATGGTTGCATGCTTTAAATGAAATTGAGAAAAAGAATAAAATTAAAGTGGACTATATAGTTGGAATTCAGAATACTTCGCCTTTAAGATTAAGAAATGACTTAGATAACGCATTAACTAAGTTTTTCGATAACAATTATGACTCAATGTTTACCTCAACATTTAAGCACGATATTTTTTTTTCATGGATTTTAAAAAATAAAAAAATCAAATCAAATTACAACTATCTTAAAAGACCTTTAAGACAGATAATGGATGATTTAATGATAGAAAATGGTTCATTTTATATTTTTAAAACCAAAAAATTTAGAAAATTTAAAAATAGAATTTTTGGTAAGATTGGTTTTTTTCAGCAAAATATATTTTCAAGTTTTCAAATTGATAATAACGAGGACTTATATTTGTTAAAAACTTTAATGAAAAGTAAATACATCAAAAGGAAATATAATTTAAATTAATAATTAATTTTAAAAATTTTAATTAAATTTTGATCACTAGTTTTTAAGGGCCTAAATAACGCTATTCTATTTTTTTCTTTATAAAATAAGAATATTTCTTTTATATAGTACAAAATTCCATTTATAATATTTTTAGACTTAGTTTTTTCAAGTTTGATGTTAGTAATTTCCTCAGTCATTAATTCTATGGTATTGAGTTGTGGCACAAGTTTTTTAAGTAGTTTAACATCCCCCTTTTCTACATTTTTTTTAAAGAGTTCATTAACGCTATGATTATTGATTAAATTATACAAGTCATTTTCGTTTTTAATAGTTATACCAATTTTGGTTGGTAAATAACTATCGTCAACTTCTTGGTAATCTTTATTTAAAAAAATAGCATTAGAAACATTAATTACTGGAGTTTCTGAGGCAATAGCACTTAGGTTTGCAGAACTTTGCTGGTTAACCAATACATCTATCTTAGATAGAAAAACTCTGATATCTGGGTGTTCCTCAATATCTAAATTTGAAAATGCATCTTTATATACTTCTGAATTTTCAAAAGGATGTGGTTTAAAAATTATTTTAATATCTGATTTTGAAAATTTATTAATAATTTTAGAAACAAAGTCTAAAAATTCAACTTCATTTTTTATGGCACCTACAAGTCTTCTATTTTTTTGCCGGGTATAAATAAATCTTGGAACATTTGCTCGACCAACAATAGGTGCTAAATATCTGCCAGATCCTGTTATACCTATTACTTTAATTTTATCTTTATTTTTATTTTTGTTTATTTTTTGAAATCTTACTGTTCCTACTGTTTTAAGTTTTTTTTTAAAACCATCTTTTAATAAGTATTGTCCTTGTTCATCGGACCATAAAAGCACTTTTTCAACTTTTTCTATTATTTCTTTAGGAAATTCATTCCTTAAGTATTCCTCTCCAAAATCTAATGACTCAGATGGATAAATTATTATTTTAATTTTTTTATTTTCAGCAAAATTTACAATCTTTTGAAATGCTAAATTATCTTTTCTGGCATTTGGTAATATAACTATATCAGGATTTATATAATCAATTCCAAGACGCCAATTAAACTTACTACAAAATTCTAAAGAATAATTCTTTTTAATTAAATTTTTTTTTAGATCATAGAAGCCCCACAAGTCTCTAAATTTATTATCAATTATATATAAAACTTTTTTCATTTTATTTTTTAAGATTTTGATTTATACACAATTTAATGATATTCATTCTACAATTACACAAATTTTTAAGCTTTGATCAAATTATATAACAAAATACTATATTTTTTTATAATAATAACGAATTATATTCATAAAGAAATTAACTCTTTAACAATTAAAATTGGGCTTAAAAAATTTAGTTCTAATTCTACTTCTTATTATAAAAATAATTATGGAAATCAAAATCAAGATAATGATGATTTTCAAGAGAGAATTTCAAAAGGATTACTAAACAAAAAAAATGTCTCTAATTTCAACTTTAAAGATGGTGACTCTTTTCTTGAAGTTTGTTCAGGTTCTGGTGAAAACCTAATTGAAATAAAAAAAAAATTCCCAAAATCTAATATTTTTGGTTGTGATATTCATGATATTTGTCTAAAGAAATCAGACTATTTTAATGAAAATAATTTTAAAAAAATTGATTTAAACAAACATAATTCATTAGAAATTTTACCTTCAAAATCAATAGATCACGTTTACATGATGCATTCATTAGTTCACATAATGGACTCAAATCGAAATAAAACTATTGAATTAAGAACTAATATTATCAATCAAATGTTTAGAATTTCAAGAAAAAAAATTTTTTTGGTTGAAAATAAATTTTATTATGGAACGAAATATAATCTTGATGGAATTACTTTTATTAAAAAAAAGAATAAAGGAACAAATAGAATTGAATATTTTAATAATCTTCGAGATTTACTCCCAAGCAATACAATTATAAGAATATTTCAAACAGATTATAATTCTTGTATATTTGAACTTTCAGAAAATAATTTTGATGCTTAAAATTAAAGTTTTTAATTTAAAAGATCAAAGATTCGTTTTAAAATTACACAATCAGTCGGTTAAAGAAAAAATATTTTATCAAAACAATATTGTAGAATTTGATGATCATAAAAAATGGATAAATTTTAATATTAAAAACAAAAATATCTTAATTTATATTTTTTATTATAAAAAAAAAAAGATTGGTTATTCAAGATTTAATAAATTAAAAAAAAATACTTTTTCTATTTCTATAGTAATAGACAAAAAATATAGAAATAAAGGATTTGGGAAAGAGTTATTAGAGTTATCAATCATTAAATTTTTTTCAAATAATAAAGGGAAAATTTTTTCATATATTAAAACAAAAAATTTGAAATCGATAAATATTTTTAAAAAGAATTTTTTTAAAAAAATAAGTAAAAAAAAGTTTTTTAACTATACCAAAAAGAAAATCCAATCAAATGAATTTAGTTTTTTTGTTTATAAAAGATAATTAAATTATTTTATAGTTGTCTTACAAATAATTTTATTTTTAAAATTTTTTGCTTCAGAAAATTCTATTTTAAATTTTCCAATTTTTATAAAAGCTCTTGGGTATTCATCACTATCTACCATTCTGATCTGATCGAATATATTTTCTAAATTCTTGTGTGTTTTTAATTTAGAGTTTTCCATATTAAGTCTCTTAAATTTTGTGATTTTTCCAGTTTGTTTTTTGAGTTTTATCTTATTTTTTAAAATTTTTACTATTTGATTTTTAATTATTTTTGATAGATCCCTAAAAATATCTTCAATTGACCCAGATAATTTTAAGGGAGTCTTGTGTATCCAATAACCTGAATCTATAGAGTTATCAATTTTTATTGACGTAAGCTTTGTTGATTTCATCTTTCTTATTATCTGATTTTGAATTGGACTACCCCCTCTTCCGTAGGGTAAATCTGAAGAGTGAAATCCTATACAAAAAAAGTTATTATATATCTCTTTTTTAATAATATGGCTCCAATGAGGAAAAAATATATATTTTGGGTTAATCTTTTTTAGATTCTTTAAATTTATTTTTTTTTTATCAGTAATTATTATAAAATTTTTATGGGAGACAAACTTAGGCTGGTAGTTTATAAACCACTTTTTTGAACAAGCAATTATATATTTTTCAATCATTTTTGTTTGATTTATTTTATTCTAATATACTATCTTAAATAATGAGTAAAAAAAAAAATTTAGCCCTAATAGAAAGAATTCAAAAAATTAGATCCAAAAATAATAAAAATTGGATGGATATGTTACGATTGGCTTTTATTCACGATGAAAAAAATGCTGCTAAAATAATGGCACATATTTATAAAGATGATCAAAGCATAAGTAAATTGGTCGCAAAATTGGTTAAGAATGTTCAAAAAAGATAAGCCTTTCTTCATTGCTGAAATTTCAGCAAATCATAATGGTGATCTTCAAATGGCAAAAAAATTAATAAAGTGCGCGAAAGAAAATGGCGCAGATGCAGTAAAATTACAAACGTATGATGCCGAATCAATGACAATAGATTCAAAAAAGAAATATTTTAAGATTAGTGATGGTATATGGAAAAATTTTTATCTTTGGGATTTATATAGTAAAGCTAAAACACCGTATAAATGGCATGACGCTTTATTTAATTTTGCAAAAAAACAAAAAATTAAAATCTTTAGTACACCTTTCAGTGAAAAAGACGTTGATTTTTTGGAAAAATTAAATTGTCCATTTTACAAAGTATCTTCATTCGAAATGAACGATCTAAATCTTATAAAAAAAATTGCTCAAACAAAAAAACCAATGATTATTTCAACAGGTGTTTCGAATCTTGATGAAATAGAATTGGCGTATAAAACTGCGAAAAAATATGGATCTAAAAAAATTATCTTACTTTATTGTGTTAGCAATTATCCCTCAAAATTAGAAGATTTTAATTTGAATAATATTAAAATATTAAAAGAAAAATTCAAATGTGATATAGGTTTATCTGATCATTCAACTGATAATAGAGTAGGAATTTCAGCTATAGCATTCGGTGCTACAGTTTTTGAAAAGCATATTGCTTTAAAAAATCAAAAGAAGGGTTTTGATTTAGAATTTTCATTAAAAGGAGATGAAATCAAAAAATATATAGAAGATATAAACGTTTCCTTTAATTTAATAGGAAAGAATTTTTTTTTTAGATCTAAAAATGAAATGAAAAATAAGAAATTTTGTAGATCTATATTTACTAAAACAAAAATTAAAAAAGGTGAGAAGTTTACAACAAATAATATTGTCAAAATAAGACCAGGAAATGGGATAAGTCCAAAATACTTTGATAAATTACTTAAAAAAAAGAGTCCTATAAATATAGATAAACAAAGTCCAATACCTAATAAGATAATCTCCATTTTAAAATTAAATTAATACTATATGAAATCTAATTCACGGCTTAGAATTATTGGAAAAATCGAAATAAAATCTGAAAATGTAGTAAAACCAATTTTTTTTGAAGGGCTAAAAAAAATCGGAAATCCAATAAGATTAGTTCAAAAATATTATAAAAAAGAAATAGATGAAATCCTACTAATTGATATTGTAGCGAGTTTATATCAAAGAGAAATAAATTTTGATTTACTTAAACAAATTAGTAATAATTTGTTCATACCTCTTATTTACAGCGGTGGAATAAAGAATTTAATTGATATTGAAAATTGTTTACAAAATGGTGCAGATAAAGTTTCAATAAATACTAATGCATTAAAAAATCTTAAATTAGTTAAAGATGCAATAAAAACATTCGGATCTCAATGTATTTCAATAAATATAGATGCAAAAAAAATAAATAATGATTGGTTTTGTTTTTCTGATGGAGGAAGAATAAATTCTAACAAAAGAGTAAATGATTGGATTCATGAAGTGCAAGCTCTTGGAGTCGGTGAAATAATAGTTCAATCGATCGATTCTGATGGATATATTTCTGGTCCAGATTTTGATTTATATAAAAAAATCTACAAAAAAGTTAAAGTTCCACTTGTTTTATGTAGCGGTATAAGAAAAGTTAAACACGTTAAGAAAATCAAGAAGCATTTTAATCCAGACGCAATAGCAATTTCATCTGCACTTCATTATGATGAGTTGAACCCAAAAATTCTCAAAAAAATTATATGAAAAAAAAAGTTGGTATACTTAACCTAAAAATATCAAATATTTGTAGTCTGCAAAATTCATTGAATTTTATAGGATGTAAATTTGAGACAATAGATCAGAGTGCAAATATTGAAAAATTTAACAAACTTATAATTCCAGGTGTAGGTACATTTCCAGAGTCCATAAAGAAAATTAAAAAGAATAATTTAGACTCAAAGTTAAAAAACTTTTTAAAAAGAAAAAAAATACTTGGAATTTGTTTAGGGATGCAAATATTTTCTAACGAAGGTTTGGAAATAAAAAAAACGAAAGGCTTAGATGTTTATAAAGAAAAAATTAAAAAGTTAAAATTTCTCAAGAAATTACCTAATATAGGATTTAAAAAAGTAAAAATAGTGAATAAAAACTTTAATTTTAAAAACATAAATGATTTATCTGAATTCTATTTCATGCATTCATTTGGAATTACAAATATTAAAAAAGATTATATAGAGAGTATCTTAGAAATTAATGAAAAGAAAATTATCTCCTCTATAAAGGTTCAAAATTTTCATGGAGTTCAATTTCATCCTGAAAAAAGCAGAGACAATGGTTTAAAATACTTAAATAATTTTTTAAATGAATAAATTTTTTGGAAAATACGGACTACCTTTAAAAGTTCAATTCTGTAGGCATTGTACTAGAAGCAATCAGCGACCTCATAACCTTGGGGAATTCAACCAAAAAGCAAATATGAAAAAAGAATATGTCGCTTTTGGAAAAAAAGGAATATGTGATGCGTGCCTATATTTTTTTGAAAAACAAAGAATAAATTGGAAAAAAAGAGAAAAAAAATTAGAGATTCTTTGTGACAAATTCAGAAAAAAAAATGGAGAATATGATGTCATCGTTCCAGGCAGTGGGGGGAAAGATTCTTTCTTTGTTGCTCATCAATTAAAAAATAAATATCATATGAATCCTCTCTTGGTAACATGGAAACCAGCTTTGTATACAGATATTGGAATTAAGAATTTTAAATCATGGTTAAATTTAGGAATTCCGAATGTTACTGACAAAAGAAATTCGAAAACACATAGGCTCTTAACTAAATTAGCCTTTATAAAATTATGCCATCCATTCCAACCTTTTATAATTGGTCAAAAAAACTTTGCACCAAAAATTGCAGCAAAATATAACATTAAGCTTATTATGTACGGTGAAGGTTATGCGGAATTTGGTATGGACAAAAAAAGAAAAAGTAATCCCAAAATGGGCAAAAATTATTATACAACAAAAAAAAATATTTCAGATCTTTATATATCCGGTTTTAAAATCGAAGAACTTATAAAAAAATATAATCTCAAAATGAAAGATTTAAAAACCTATTTGCCACTTGAAGAAAAAGAATTTGAAAAAAATAAACTTGAGTTTCATAATTTTAGTTACTACAAAAAATGGAATTTTCATGACAATTATTACTATGCAGTTGAAAATACTGACTTTAAACCAAATTTTGAAAGACTTGAGGGAAGTTATGACAAGTATGCTTCTATGGATGATAAGTTAGATTGGCTTCATTTCTACACCTTTTATATAAAATTTGGTATGGGAAGAACTTCAGCTGCTACTGATCAAGAAATAAGATCGGGAGTAATCACCAGAGATGAAGGAGTGAAATTAGTCAAAAGATTTGACGGAGAATTTCCAAGCCAATATTTAAAAGATTGTTTAAATTACATGGGAATTTCAAAAAAAATGTTCAATCAAGTGATAGACAAATCTAGACCTAAGCACTTATGGCTAAAAAAGAATGGAGAATGGTTCCTAAGGCACCCAATCTGGAAGTAATTACTCAGCCGTATTATCTAAACAGATTGTGCAACCAACACACGGTGTTTTGTTATCAAATGAATCTCTTACCTTTTTAATTTTATGGTTTTTCCATATATTTTCAATTTTATCATCTTTAATATTTCCGATTGGTAAATTTCTACCAAAGGTATTACAGCATGGAGTCACTGTACCATCAGAATATATGCCAATTGAAGACCAGGGTTGTCTACAGTTATATTCTTTATCACTTTTTTTTGAATTAGAAAATAATTCATCTAGATTAAACTTTGAAGTTTCTGAATATGCATTAATAGAAACTTCTTTTTGTACCTCAACCGAGTCAACTATGTTAAGCCACTTATTTTTAAACTGTTCAATTTCATGTTTATTATCTCCAAGCTCAACAAAAGAAGTTCTTACTAATGGAAGTCTACTGTCATATTCATCTCTTAATTTCATAAAATTTTTAATATTATTTTGTAATTGCTCTATTCGATTGGATTTAATATTTTTTGTAACTGGTATTCTAACTTTATCGTATGTTTCATTAGAGAAGGCATCAATTGATATAAAAAGTCTAGTTACAGAACTTTCTAAAATTTTTCTTGAATTTTTTTCATTTAATAATGTTCCATTGGTAAATAAAAATAAATCCATTATTTTTGCATCTTCAGCTCTTTTAAAAACTTTATCAATATTTTTATATAATAATGGTTCAGAAATACTTAACATTAAAGAATTTAATTTATTTTTTTTTAAAACTATCAAAAATCACATCAAGATCATCATCTGACATTGTGTATTTTTTTGAGTCATTTCTCCACTCTTGATGGCACATTACACATTCTAAATTACATCTATTTACTAATTCAAGTATTACAGTATTAGGGTAATTTCCCTCATTGCCTGATAGATTATAGTTAACGCTATCATAATATTTTTTTCTATAGTCTAGAAATCTTTTCCCAAATTTTTGATATAAATGATCAAATAATAGTTTTTCTAAATCTTCATTAGAATATTTCTTTATATTACTAGGTTGATTTTCTAAATTTTGTTCTCGCATAATATGTATTTAACACAAATCTTTTTTTAATATATAGAATAATTTTTTTAACGAGAAATTAAAAATTCCATATTTAGAGTATATTTTCCTTATTTTTTCAAGATCTCCTTTGTAATCGAGGCATAAATCAAATTTTGAATAATCTTTTTTATTTCTTACATTGTATTTTTTTATTTTTTTTGATTTTCTTATTGAATAAGTAACATGCTCTAGGATATTTGGATTCTTTGATGTTTTATATATTTTTTTTAACAAGCTAAAACTAAATATTTCGATATCTAATCCTTTAGGAAATGAGTGCGGGTTTACATTTGATATATAATCAAATTTTTTTTTCATAGCAATTAACACCATTTCATCAATTAATCTTGAATTTACAAAAGGGCAGTCTGCAGTTATCCTTATGATAAATTTTGGATTAAATTTACTAGCAGCACTATAAAATCTTTTTAGAACGTTTTTTTCTGGACCTCTAAAAACTTCAACATATTTTTTAATAGTATTAACTAATTTATTATCTTTTTTATTATTTGATGTTGCAACTATAATCTTGTCGACCTTTTTTGTAAAAAATAATCTCTTAATTATTAATACAATTACAGGAATACCAAAAACTTTTTTTAAAACTTTATTTGGAAATCTTTTTGAACCAGTTCTAGCTTGAAGAATTAGCAGCGTGTTCATTTTTAAATTTAATTATTAACTTTTTCAAATCGTTAATATTAAGAAAATTACTATTATTTAAACTATTATAAGAAAATTTAGATTTACTTATTTTTCCTTTAGTTTTTTTTGATAGTATTTTTAATTCTTTTAAGCTCATATTTGGAAAAATTAAAAAATATTTTTTTAACTCGATTGAATATTGACTTTCATCAACATTTATAAGTTCTTCATACAGTTTTTCACCAGGTCTAATTCCAACTATTTGATAAGTGTTTTTATTATTAATAGCTTTTATCAAATCAGAAATGTAAAAACTTGGAATTTTTGGAACATAAATTTCACCACCAAAATTTTTAAACATTATTTGATAAACTAGTTCGCATGCATCTTCTAAATTTATATTAAATCTTGTCATTTTTTTATCTGTCAAAGGTAATTTATTTTCATTTAGAGATAAGAAAAACGGTAGAACACTCCCACGACTGCCCATCACGTTACCGTATCTTACAACAGAAAATTTAATTTTTTTTTTACCGCTCAGGCTATTTGCTGCTAAAAATAATTTTTCAGAACATAGTTTGGTAGCACCATATAAATTAATTGGGGAAACAGCTTTATCAGTGGATATTGCTATTACGTTTTTAACCTTAGAGTCTATTGCTGCCTCAATGATATTCTGAGAACCAACAATATTTGTCTTTATTGTTTCTATTGGATTATATTCAGCTGTATCAACTTGTTTTAAAGCAGCTGCATGAATGATTATATCAATATCATTTAAAGCCATCTTTAAACGTGTCTTATCTCTAACATCTCCAATAAAAAACCTCATAAAATTATATTTTTTTAAAGGAAATTTTTTTTGAAGTTTGTATTGTTTTAATTCATCTCTACTAAAAACTACTAATCTTCTAATCTTACTTTTATGATTTTTTATTAAATGACTTATGAATTTTGTTCCAAAAGAGCCCGTTCCTCCTGTTATCAAAATTGAAATTTTGCTCATTTTTTGTATTTCATTAACACATTTATTGATTAAAAAAAATTTTTAAATTTTTTAGAATGTAATTAAGGTCTTTTTTAGACAAATTATAATGTATTGGTAAAGAAATAGCAGAATTAAAGTATCGATCAGCATTAGGTAAGGTGCTTTTATTTTTATAAATATCAAATTTATAAATTGGTTTGTAATGATGTTGTAAAATTATTTTTTTTTTTAGAAAAAATTTGATTAATTGATTTTTTTTATATTTTTTAAAATTTTTTATAAAAATTACAAATAAATGAAATGATGGTTTAATGCTTTTATCAAATTTAATAAAGCTTACTTCGTTAAATTGATTTAAATTTTTTTTATAAAAATTATATATTTGTTTACGTTTTTTTAAAAATTTGTTGATTTTTTTTAATTGAGATATCCCCAATGCACAATTAAAATCATTTAGTCTATAATTAAACCCTAAATCAATCAGATTATAATCCCAATGATTTTTCTTTTGAAAGCCATGTGATCTAAATTTAATAAAAGCTTTTTGATATCTTGGATTATTTGTAGTTACTGCTCCTCCCTCTCCAGTGGTTATGGTTTTAAGCGGATGAAATGAAAAGCAAGAAATATCAGAATGTTTACAAGACCCAATTTTAAAAAATTTTTTATTATATTTGTATGATGATCCAAAAGCGTGGCAAGCATCCTCGATAATATTAAATTTATATTTTCTTTTTAAATTGTAAAAATTGCTTATATTTTTTGGATACCCTCCCAAATACATTAAAACTAAACATTTAACTTTTTTTAATTTATTTTTGATTATACATTTTTCAACAGTTTCAGGAGTTACTTGTCCTGAATTTATATCAATATCTACTAAATATACTTTTGCATCAAAAGTTTTGGCCATATTGTAGCTTGATATGAAAGTTACAGAAGGCATTAAGACAATGTCGTCTTTTTTCAATTTTATGGCATCATAAGCCATGTGAAGTGCTGCTGTTCCGCTGTTACAAACAGTTGTAAATTTTACCTCAAGATATTTTGATAAATTATTTTCAAACTTTTTTACCAGAGGTCCAGTTGTTATAAGCTTGTTTTTAAGTGAGTCAGTCACAGACTTTTGGTCGTCTTTATCTACAAAATGAGAACCGTAAGATATATAATTATCAATCATTTGCTTATTTCTTTAACTAAAACAAAGCCCTCTGCATAATTCAATCCATTTTGAGAACCTCTGTATTTTGATAAAGTTTCGATACCATGTAATGATCTTGAATTAGGAAATTTTTGTAACTCTTTTTTATATGCTAATATTGCTCTTTTTTTAATTTTCCAAAACTTGGTGATATCGTTAATAAAGTTTGGGTTGAATTGTTTTTTTTTAAAATATCTATAATCAGTAGCAGAAGGAACTTCGAATGAAAAAATTTTTTCGAAATTATTTTTAATTGGTCTAAAAGCTGTAAGTGTAGCTTCTGCAACTACTCGATGATCAATATTTAAATCATCAGCAAAGTGAGTGTATATTATATTTGGTTTAATTTTTTTTTTAGAAATTTCAATAATTTTGGTTATATCTAATAAGTTATTAAAACTTAATTTATTATCCTCAAATACTGTTTTTGTTTTAACCCATTTAAAACCAAGAATTTTTGAAGCTTTATTTTTGCTTATTTCTCTTTTTTTTATATCAGATAATTTTGTGTTTTTTCTTGATGAAACACCGTCTGTAAATGAGATGCAATATACTTTGTCACCTTTTGAAACATGTTTTGCAATTGTTCCACCACATCCAAAAGTTTCATCATCAGAATGTGCTACGCAAACTAATACTTTGTTTTTTTTTCTCATTTATTGAGGGGATATCTATAATTATACCTAAACATCTATAATTTAAGTATTCTATTCTATTAGAAAAGTTTTGAAACTATATTATTATAAAAATTTTTTTCAGTGCATAAATCAAGCCAATTGAGCTATTAGTACTGGTCAGCTGCACGCATTACTGCGCTTCCACATCCAGCCTATCAA
>MDSV01094142.1_pt1 | contig 43516 bp, 43 predicted proteins | sample 810851 | NCBI WGS metagenome assembly MDSV01 (sample SAMN05326640, study PRJNA326480) | marine metagenome | isolation source: seawater | place: Atlantic Ocean: North East | collected 2012
CAAGAATGCTCAAAGAATTTAAATTATAAAGCTGGTGATTTTCCCAAAACTGAATCATATGCAAAGGAGATGATAAGTTTGCCAATTTATCCAGAGTTAAAAGACTCTGAAATAGAAATAGTTATCAAAACATTAAAAGATTTTTTTAATTAAATTTGAGGAGAGATATGGGAAAAGAAATAGATTTATTAATAAATTATCCAAAACCAAAGAGAGATGTCAGTGGCAGGGCTGAATCTAAAAGTGAAGACGATAGAGCCCTTGCAAGAAAGTTTGGAAAAGAATTTTTCGATGGAGATCGATCTCACGGATATGGAGGTTTTTCATATAATCCAAGATTTTGGGAACCGGTCGTTCCAACTTTCCAAAGTCATTGGGATATTGTGCCAGGTAATTCTTTATTAGATATCGGATGCGCTAAAGGATTCATGATGTATGATTTTCATAGATTAATTCCTGGCATCAAAGTTGAAGGCATTGATATTTCAGACTACGCAATTCAGTATGGGATGGAAGATATGAAACCTTTTATGAAAGTCGCTAGTGCAGATGACCTTCCTTTTGAAGATAACTCTTTTGACTATGCTATCTCAATAACAACATTACACAATTTTGATGATCATAATCTTATTAAGGCCTTGAAAGAAATAGAAAGAGTATCGAAAAAAGGCTCATTCATAACTGTTGATGCATACAGGAATGATGAAGAAAAAGAAAGAATGCACGCATGGAACCTCACAGCTAAAACTATTTTACATGTTGATGAGTGGAAGCTGTTATTCGAAGAAGCTGGTTATACAGGTGATTATTATTGGTTTATGCCATAGAATAGAAATTATAGTACTCAAAAATAAATTTCTTCTATAGTTCAAGTACAAAAATGCTAAAAAATATCATAGAAGCATATTTTAAAAATCCTCACCGCATAGGCTTATATTCAGTTATTTTTATAGTGCCTGCTGCAATATTACTTATTGGAGACTTCGACAGACAGCTGATGATACAAGATTCATCAACTTCTGGTCCCTACAGCAGCAATCTTTTGCTTTATAGTGAGGTATATTCTGACGATATCATGCGCTATATTTCCAACTTAGGGTACCTAAGTCCTGGAGTGATAATACAAAACTTCTTATTCCTTACTCTTGGTATCAGCCCAATTTTAACAAGTTATATCTTAGTCCTAATTGGCGGATTGTTCTTTTGTTATTCAATATTTTCTTTATCAAAGTCATATGCAATAGATGATCATAATGCCATGTTAATTTCATACATGGCGATTGCATTTGTAATCCTTGATATTAACTTAGCAAAATTTGGTCCAGGTACTGTTCTGCAGGCCTTTCCTGATATGAATTTTTTTGCATATGGCATGATATGTTTAATATTTGCATCAGTTCTAAAAAATAATTTTTTGAAGGCTAATTTACTAACATTTTCTTTAATATTTGTTCATCTTGGCCATGCACTTTTAACATTACCAGTCCTAGGAATAATTTATTTTTACAAAGCTTTAAAAAAAGATTCAAAATTCAGGACTTATTTCTTAAGCATATTATTTCTTATATTTTCTGTTGGGATTATCTTTTTAATTTCTTACTTTATAAAAAATACTGGTGAGAGTTTTTCTAATGAATATTTATGGAAAATAATAATAAGTGAATTAGGTGGGCATACATATCCTTGGGAGAATTATGAATTTATTTCTATTTTGTCCCAATTTTTTATTGCTTTCGCAATGCTTCATATTTCTCTTAGCTCAATCATAAGTAATAAAAAAATCAATATAGATAAAAAAATATTTTCAAGATTCTTGATAATTCTCTCTGCATTAATTTTAGTTATTTCCCTATACATAATCCTAGATATTTTTTTATTCAATTTTCCCATTCTTGATTTAATACCTTTTATTCAATTACATCCCCTAAGAGCAACCAACTACATTCAGCTCTTTATTTTCCCCGTTTTTGCCTTTTATCTTTTAAATAATATTATTTCGAATTCTTCCTTACTCAATCTCAAAATTTTCTCTATTCTTTTTTTAATTTTTGGTATTGCATTTAAATCCATTTCACTCTGGATTTTTTTACCTTTTCTTATATATTTTGATAAAAATATTATTAAAAAAAATCATCTGTATTTTTATCTCCTTATATATTTAGCATCTTATTTTTTCATCAGTTTCTTTATATCTAAGATTTTCTTGGACATTACCTCAACGACATACTTTGTTTTAAATCAAAGTACTTTATCTATATTTGACTTTGGTAAATATTTAAATTTACCCAATTTTATCTTGTTTAAACTTATAGCTGCTTTTGTAATTTTAGGTACGGCAGCTCTCACAAAAAAATATTTAGTAGGCAAAATTAAATTAAAACCTTTCATGATAAATCATATATTTATTTCACTAATTCTATTGAGCTCAATATATTTAGAGTCCATAAACTGGTTTGCAGGAAGTATTTGGTTCAACAAAAATGAAAAACCAACTTTAGAAGTTCTTCACTGGATGAATAAAAGCTCACAACCTTCTGAAAAATTTATGACTATCAATCGTCAAATTCAAATGAATGGCATTTCAAATAGACCAACTTTTCGCCCTTATCCTTTCTTTGCAGAAATGTATCGCGCTAATAGTATTGAAGTTCAAAATTTTTCAGAAGAAATTTTAAATTTTTGGAATATAGACCTTGGCGACACACATGGATGGTTTGAAGAGCACAAATCAGAAATAAATATGAAATATAATAATATGTCTGAAGAGCAGGTTGTTTTCTTAAAAGACAAATTCAACTTTGATTATATGATAACTTCATCCAACGCAAAGAAACTGAATTTCAAAGAGGTTTATATTAATCAGGATTATGTTATTTATAAAATAGAATAATTATTTAAGAGCTAATTCAGATAACTTTTTTCCCATTTTTACACTTTCTGAAATACCTCTATCCTCTGGATAATAGAAGCAAGTATCGGCTATGAACAATCCTTTTACTGACGTTTCAATACTTGGAAGCTTTTTTTCAAAACCTAAATCGCAAATAGGTTGAGCATGTTTAAGTCTTCCAACATATGCAGACAAAACATCATTATCTGAAATTTGTGGATTAATCTTTTTGATATATTTAAGACTTTCGTTAATAAATTCTGCATCAGAGTTTTTAAACTTACTATTTGTTATTGGCATATAGTATGGAACGTAAATGATATTATTTTCTAAATTCCTTAAATTTGAAAATTCTATTATTCCAGGTATCTCTATTGAGTCATCGCTAATATTTAGCCAAAAATGATTCGATATTTTTTTTGATAATTTAAATAGAACACAAACAACTCCAATATTTTTTATTGATTTATATGCTTTTTTTTCTTGAGAATTTAAACAATCAGCAAAACTTTCTATATAAGGTGTTGGAATTGTAGAGATAATATTGTCGTATTTAATTTTTTTGTTAGAAACTTCAAGTCCTGAAACTTTACCAGATTTAGAAATTATTTTTTTTGGAGGCGCGCTATAGTAAATATTTCCTCCCATACTTTCAATTTGGTTCACTAAAGCATAAACAAGAGTTTCAGAACCTCCGTTAATATATCCTAGCTCTTCTTGAAAAATTGATTTTCTTGATGCCCCTGTTCTCCTGATTCTTGTCCAAAGCCATTTTGCAGAAATATCACCACTATATTCATGAAACTTTAACTCCATAAGTTTTTTCCACAAAATATCATAGCCTTTTGCACCAACCCATTTTTTTAACCATTTTTCTGCAGATAAATTCTCTAAAGAGTCCCATTTTTTTATTTTTGTAGATAAGAATGCAAGAAGCCCATATCTTAACTTTATTGTCATACTAATCTTAGGGAATTTTAATAGTGATATTGGATCTCCCCATTTATTTATTTTTTCGTTCATAAAATATCCCATTGATGTTTCTTTCCATATCAACTCATCTTTAATATTTAATTCATCAAGTAATTCAAAAGTATCAAAGTCAGTTTTACATATAAAATGATAGAATCTCTCAATAGAAAGACCATCAAAATCAAAATGAGCTGCCATTCCGCCTGGCTCTTTTGCAGCTTCATATATATCAACATCGTAATCTTTCTTTAGTAAGTGATAAGCTGCGGACAGTCCCATCACACCAGCTCCAATTATTGCAATCTTTTTCATTTCTAAAACTCCATTTTAATTTTAGAGTACTTATTATTTTTATATGTTTTTGTTACTGCTTCTTTAAAAGTTGTATTTTCAACTTTGAAAATACTTGGCCAATCAATTTTTGGAAATGTTTCAGGAGTGATCAGCGCTTCAGCTTGATCACTTGTAAAGGGTGGGTTTTTATCAAATATGGAATACATTTTTAGCAAAAACTTAAAAACAGTAATAGGCATTTTAATTATCAATGAGTAAGAACCTATCGAGTATCTTATGAGTTTGATAATTTCGATATATTCTACTTCTTCAAGTCCAGAAATATCATATACACCTTCCATATTATTATTAATGCATGAAATAATAATGTTACAGAAGTCATTTACAAATAATGGTTGTCTAACATACCTCCCATTACCTGGAATTGGGAATATAGGACTAACTTTTAAAAACCTTGCCAACCATCCAAGATGTTTTCTATCTAGTGCTCCAAACATCAGAGTGGGCCTAAGGATTATGTTTTCAATGCCAGAATTTTTGATTAGATTTTCTTGCTGTGTTTTAGTATCTATATATGCATCGGAGGCATTTGAATTTATTACAGAAGAACTTATATGAATGATTTTCTTTATATTAGAAGCTTGAGCTTCTTCTAACAAATTTTTAGTTGCTTGAACATTATTTCTAATAAAATCCTCCTCATTCAAAGAGCTAATTTGTGCATGACATATAATCAGAATATCTGAATCTTTAAGAGACTGAACCCAGTTACTATTCTTTTCTGATAAGTCTTCACAAATAAATTCAAAATTTTGAGATGAATTTATTGATTCTAGAATATTCAAGTTATAAGAATTCTTATCACATCCAACAAGCGAGAAATCCTTATGCGATTTGGATAACTCAATGCAAAGATTTTGACCAACGAGCCCAGCAGCACCAGATAAAAATATTTTATGCATAAATAATAAGTATTATTACGAATATACCAAGTAAAATTGAAGTACGATCTTTTATTGCAAAAGAAATAGGATCTTCAACCATGATCTTCCTTAGACTATTAAACCACATTCTCATTAACCAGAAGAGCATAACCAAGGTTACAAGTGAGTGAATAAATATTTGATAATTTAGACTATATGCATCTGATTGTGCTGTAAAAAATAAAAACAGAAGAAATATAGATAAAAGACCAGAAACCATCCCAATGGAAAATAAAAAATCTTTATCTTTTTTTATATAGCCTCGACCAGGAATCTTAATATCATTAGGCTCCTTCGAATTAAAATTAAGCACCTCAACAAACCTCTTAAGGGCAGCTAAAGACAAGAAAAAAAATACAGAGAACACTAGCAGCCAAAAAGAAACTTCATCTCCTTGAATAAGAATCCCAAGAAAGATTCTAAGGGTGAATAGGTTACTCAACATCAAAATATCCAGAATTGTTATTTTTTTTATAATTAAGCTGTAGAAAATGCTTAATAATAGATACGACAAAAGACCCAAGAAAAATAAATTTCCTAAATATATTTTTGAAAGAAATAAAGACGAACATATTAATAATACTGCTATCAATAGTGCATTTATTATATTAATGGAGCCAGAGGCTATGGACCTATTTTTTTTTGAATTATGCATTCTATCAGCGTTAATATCGATCACGTCATTAATAATATAGCCACCAGAAGCTGTAAAACTAAGAAAAATAAATCCAAGAGTTGTTAAAAAGATTAAATTAGTGTCTAAGCCAACATCCTTACTTAATAATATTGGAACAAATATAAGTAAGTTTTTTACCCATTGATGCGCTCTTAAAAATTTCACAAAAAATGAAAAACCATATTTTTCTTTACCTAAAATTTTAATATCTTTGTCGACAAATCTTTTTAAAAAAATTTTAAAAAAGAAATTAGGATTTACCACATATGCTTTATTTGAAGCTTTCCAAATAGGAATGTCTTTAAAAGAATCACCAATATAGTCAAAATCCTCACTAATTTCTGATTTAATGAAGCCCAATTTTTTTTTACCAACTAAATTTATGTTTTCAGATGTTCCATGAATAGAATCAAAAATAGAATCTTCGTCAAGACTTTCTTTTATAAAACTTTCATTTGAACCTGACACCAAATGAATAGACCTTTCAATTTTTTTTTCAACTTTTAGAAACTCTAAAACTTCTATATTCTTAGGTATGAGATCACCTGATTTATTAGTTTCAAGAACATATCTTTTAAATTTAGGAATATTTTTAATATATTTTAGAAGGAGAATTGCTTTAAATGGTTTCGTGAGCAAGAGTATAAAAAAGCTTTCGACTAGAGAATCGACCTTTATATAAGTTCCATCATAATCAACAATAAGCGGTTTCATAAAAGACCCTTAGATTAAAATTAATATATAATACAACGCAAACAATATAATACTATAAAAAATATTTATGCTTAAAAGTATTAGGCTAAATAAAGCTATTAACATTTTTACATTCTTAGTAGCAGGTGGGATCGCCGCAGCCTCAAATATAATATCAAGGATTTTGTTCTCACAATTTCTTCCTTATTCATTGAGTATATTTTTTGCTTATTGGGTTGGAGTAATAATTGCTTTTGTATTATTTAAATCTGTAGTATTTCAACGAGGTAATCTATTTCAGTCTTTCCCTAGATTCATTGTTGTTAATATTGCAATGCTTCTTTTAACAATTGCAGTATCTAACGTTGCTTATCAATTTCTTGATTATATTTCCTACAAAGGTTATTTTTTTAATAACAATTATTTACTTGCTCATATGATTGGTGTATCAAGCCCATTCTTGCCTAGTTATTTTCTACATAAATATTATACTTTTGAAAATTAAATCCTCCTATTTTATGAAAACGTTATATGGATGGGGAAGATATCCTAAGATTAAAGCTAATATTGTTTATCCAAATAGTATTGAGGAACTAACTCGCATTATAAAAAATAAACCAGGTTCTTTAATTGCGAGAGGTAATGGAAGGTCCTATGGAGATGCATCAATAAATAAAAATCTAACAGTCTCTACATTGAAATTAAATAAATTTATAAATTTAGATAATAAAAAAGGAGAACTTATTATCCAAGCTGGAGTTCTTTTTGCAGATATTATTGATATATGTCTTCCTAAGGGTTGGTTTCCTTATGTGACACCTGGAACAAAATTTATAACTGTTGGAGGAGCAATTGCTTCAGATATTCATGGCAAAAATCATCATCTTGAAGGTTCATTTGGAAATTTTGTAAATTGGTTTGAAATTATTGATATTAATGGAAAATTGCAAAGATGTTCAAACTTAGAAAATAAAAATTTATTTGACTTAACAATTGGAGGTATGGGTTTAACAGGCATAATTACTAAATGTTCTATTAATTTACGTAAGGTACAGTCTGGGTGGATCAAGCAAAAAATTGTCATAAATAAAAATCTTAATGAGACTATTAATTCATTTGAATCCTTCAATGATTCACTTTATTCTGTTGCTTGGATTGATTGTCTTTCATCAGGTAAAAATTTGGGAAGATCAGTTCTTATGCTTGGAGAACATGCATTAAATGAAGATCTTGTCTCAGATCAAGAGCTGTTCCCAAAACAAAAAAAACAAATACTTTCACTGTTATTCAATTTACCTTCATTCGTACTCAATAATATTACAGTTAAAATTTTTAATAAATTTTATTATTTCATCAGCTCATTGAAATCAATAAAAAATACAACTGATTGGGATTCATATTTTTATCCCCTTGATTCAATTAAAAATTGGAATAGGTTATATGGAAAGAAAGGATTCTTTCAGTTTCAATGCATTCTTCCAATAGATAAGAGCTTTCAAGGGTATTCAGACATTTTAAAAGTAATTCAAAACAATAGCTCTGGAGCATTTTTGGCGGTATTAAAGAAATTTGGAAAAGGTAATGCTTTTCTGTCATTTCCTGAGGAAGGATTTACACTTGCATTAGATTTTAAAATAAATAAAAAAAACTTATCAATGGTCAAGTTACTAGAAAATATAGTTATTAAAAATGGTGGTAAGTTCTATCTTTCAAAAGATGCAACTCTAAGCTCAAAAACATTTAAAGATAGCAGTGTTGATATAGAAAATTTTTTAAATTTAGTTCAAAAAAAATCTAAAGGAATTGAATTTTCGTCCGAATTATCAAAACGACTTGAAATATGAAAAGTAAAAGCATTTTAATTATTGGTGCAAAATCAGATGTTGCAATTGCAGTTGCTTATAAATTTGCTCAAAATGGTTTTGATCTTCTTCTTGCAGGAAGAGAAATATCTGAGCTACAAGAACAATGTTCTGATATAGAGATAAGATTTGATGTAAGCGTAAAAAAATTTGAACTAGATATACTGAATTATACATCTTTTGAAAAGTTTATTAGTGAATTAAATCATATTCCAAAGGTGGTATTCTGTGCTGTAGGTGCGCTTGGTAAGCAAAAAGAAGACGAACGAAACATTGAAACTACATCAATGGTAATGAAGACTAACTATGAAGCACCATCATTATTATTAGGATTATTTGCAAATATTTTTGAAAAAAGAAAAGAAGGAACAATAATTGCAATGAGCTCTGTAGCTGGAGAAAGGGGCAGAGGCTCTAATTATATATATGGTTCATCAAAATCAGGCTTTACTGCTTTTCTGTCGGGACTCAGGAATAGATTACATAAATCAAATGTCAGAGTTGTCTCAGTTGTGCCCGGTTTCATAAAAACAAAAATGACTAAAGGTCTAAATTTACCAAAACTATTAACAACAAATCCTGAAGATATAGCAAACGTAATTTTTAAATCTTTTAAGAATAAGTCTAAGAACATTATTTTTTACAAAAGAATTTGGTTTTTTATTATGATAATTATAAAAAATATCCCCGAAAGTATCTTTAAAAGATTAAAATTGTGATCGGTAACATAGTTCAGAAAATTAAATGAGCAATCAAGATTTAAAATTATATAAAAATATGCTTTTAATAAGAATGGCAGAAGAAGAGATTGCAAATAGATATAAGTTTGGAGAAATGAGATGCCCAACACACCTTTCCATTGGTCAAGAAGCTGCAGCTAGTGGGGTTGGACAAGCACTTAAAAAAACTGATTTGGCTTTAAGTACTCATAGAGGACATGCTCATTACTTAGCTAAAGGTGGGAATTTGAATAGAATGATTGCAGAAATATATGGAAAAAAAACAGGTTGCTCAAAAGGTAAAGGTGGATCTATGCATCTTATAGACAGAAGTGTAGGGTTTGAGGGTAGTACTGCTATTGTGGGAAATACAATCCCTATTGGTGTTGGACTTGGCTTGTCACTGAAGATTGATAAAAAAGACTCTATAAGTGTTGTATTCTGCGGTGATGGTTCTGTTGAAGAGGGGGTATTTTATGAGTCCGTAAACTTTGCTATAACAAAAAAATTACCAATTCTTTTTGTATGTGAAAATAACCTATATTCAGTTTATTCACCTCTGAAAGTTAGACAACCTGAAGGAAGAAAGATATTTGAGATGGTTCAGGCTATCGGTGTTTCTTCAGCCCACGAAGATGGAAACGATGTTCGCAAAGTAAACAAACTAACAAATAAAGCAATAACAAAAATTAGAGAGACCAGCATGCCATTTTTTATTGAATTGGAAACATACAGATGGAGAGAACATTGTGGCCCAAATTATGATAATGACATAGGATACAGATCACAATCTGAGTATTTACAGTGGAAAAAAAAAGATCCTATAACATTATTTGAAAGGATAATGCTTAAGGAGAAAATTGTAGACAAGGACCTTTTAAAATCAATAAAAAAAGATACGGAACTTCTTATAAATAAAGCTTTTGAATATGCAAAAAAATCTCCGTTCCCTGATCCAAAAGACGCATTTAAAGGCATATTTAAAAATTAATGAAAAGATTAATAACATTTGTTGAAGCCATCAGAGAAGCTATAGATCAATCTATGGCAAAAGATAAAGATGTAATAGTTTTTGGCTTAGGTGTTGATGATCCAAAAAATATTTTTGGTACAACAAAAGATCTGCAATCAAAATATTCTGAAGATAGAGTTTTTGATGTTCCAACATCTGAGAATGCAATGACTGGAGTGGGTATTGGCGCAGCTATAAATGGTAAAAAAACTGTTATGGTTCACCAAAGACTAGACTTCTTTCTTCTTGCAATGGATCAGGTGGTTAATGCTGCAGCTAAATGGTATTTTATGTTTGGACATCAAAAAAGTGTTCCTATAACAATAAGACTTATTATGGGAAGAGGATGGGGTCAAGGCCCGACACATTCTCAAAATCTTCAAGCGTGGTTTGCTCATATTCCTGGACTTAAGGTTGTGATGCCAGCTACTGCTGCTGATGCAAAAGGACTATTAATTTCAAGTATTTTAGATAGAAATCCCGTTATTTTTTTGGAACATAGATGGCTTCATAATATAAAAGGAGACGTACCCAAAAAATATGCACCTGTTCCTATAGGAAAGGCTAATCTTTTAAAAAAAGGAAAAGATATAACAATTGTTGCAATGTCTTATATGGTAATAGAAGCAATTCATGCAGCAGACTTTTTATTAAAATATAAAATTGATATTGAGTTGATTGACTTAAGAACTGTCGCCCCAGTAGATTACGAAACAATTTATAAATCTGTTAAAAAAACAAAAAAAGTTTTAATTTTAGATACTGGAACATTAGATGGATCAATATCAGGAGAAATTCTTTCAAAGGTTGTTGATGAAATGTGGGAGATTCTTGAAATTAAACCAGAGAGGCTTGCAATGCCTAATTTTCCTGAAGCTACAAGTTTTTCATTAACTAAAGATTATCATGTAAATGCAGAGGATATTGTAAAAAAAGTTGCTGAAATGTTAAAAATAAAAGTTACTATTGGCGATAATTTTAAAAAAGATTATCCTCATGACGTTCCAGGAGACTGGTTTACGGGTCCTTTTTAGTTAATACTTGCTATATTAAATACAGATAAATTAATATGAAAGATATACATTTTAAAGCTGCCGTTCTTGAAAAACAAAAAAGTCCTTTAAAATTAGTTTCTAATGTAAAGATTCCAAGACTTAAAAAAGGACAAGTCTTAGTAAAGTTAGCTTATAGCGGTGTATGTCATAGTCAAATCATGGAAATAGAAGGTCTTCGAGGAGAAGATAAGTATTTACCACATTTTTTAGGTCATGAAGGGTCTGGAATTGTAATTGAAACTGGTCCTGATGTTACTAAAGTGAAATCAGGTGATACGATAGTTCTGGGGTGGATAAAAGCTAATGGTATTGATTCAGGCGGATGTTGTTATAAGCATAAAGATAAATATTTTAATGCAGGTAGTGTAACTACCTTTAATGAATATGCCATAGTTTCTGAAAATAGGTGTGTAATAATACCAAAAAAAATACCGATGGATATTGCGGCTTTATTTGGTTGTGCAGTTCTAACAGGTTCTGGAATATTAACAAATACTATTAAACCTAAAAATAATACTGATATAGCATTTTTTGGAATAGGAGGCATTGGCATAAGCGCTTTGGCAGCTTCTAGATTATATTCATTCAATAAAATTTTTGCCATTGATATTAATGATGAAAGATTAGCTCTTGCGAAAGAGTTTGGTGCAACCCATATCTTCAACCCATTAAATGAATGCCCTGTAAGGTTTATAAAAGAAAATACAGATGACATTGGAGTTGATTACGCCATAGACGCTGCTGGTCTTGTAAAAACAATTGAACAAGCCTTTGAGTCAATTAAAACAAATGATGGCTTGTGTGTATTTGCATCCCATCCGAGGTTTGGAGATAAAATTTCAATAGATCCATTTGACTTAATTTCTGGCAAAAGAATTATCGGTAGCTGGGGTGGTGATGCTCAACCAGATAAAGATATACCAATTTTTTCTAAATTATATTTAGATGGAAAACTACCACTTGAAAAATTTATTTCTAAGAAATATAAATTAGAAGATATAAATCTTGCGATAAATGATTTAAAAAAAGGCAAAGTAATAAGACCTATAATAGAATTAGATACCTCCATTAAAAATACTCTAGGGTAATTATTTATGAATAAAGATATAGTTTTGGTATATGGAAATTTTAATATTGTTCACCCTGGGCATTTAAGACTTTTACGATTTGCAAAATCTCTGACTGGCAAATTACACGTTGCAGTTTCGAGCGATAAAATAGCGGGACAAGAAGGACATGTTCCTGAGAAACTTAGGCTAGAAACACTAAAAACAAATAATTGGGTTGATAGTGCATTTATTTTTAGACAGCCAATTACTTCAGTCATTAAAAAATTGAAGCCCCATATTGTTGTAAAGGGTAAAGAGTACGAACATCAATACAACGAAGAAGAAGAAATAATTAAATCGTATGGAGGAAAGTTAGTTTTCAGCTCTGGTGATGTATCTTTTTCTTCCCTAGATTTGTTAAAGAAAGAAATGACAAGTTCAAATACTTTCACAATTACAAATCCAATTAAATTCAATAAAAGACATTCTATTGATAAAAAAAATATATCTGCAATTCTTAGAAAATTTAAATCAAAGTCAGTTTGTGTTATTGGTGACTTAATTATTGATGAATATATTGCGTGCGAAGCGCTAGGAATGTCTCAAGAAGATCCAACACTTGTAGTCAAACCAATTTCATCATCTATTTTTGTAGGAGGAGCAGGGATAGTGTCATCTCATTGCTCTGGTCTTGGAGCATTAACATATTTTATTAGCGTAGCAGGTAATGATTCTTATCACCAATTAGCAAAAAAGGAATTCAAAGCAAATAAAGTTACCTCATATGTAATCAAGGATAATAGTCGTCCAACCACTCTTAAAAAAAGATACAGATCTAAGGGAAAGACTTTATTGAGAGTAAGCGATTTATCTGAAAATTCAATTAATATTGAAATACAAAATAAGATTATAAGAAGAGTAAAAAAAATAATAAAAAAAATAGATTTAATTATTTTTTCTGACTTTAACTACGGTGTTTTACCTCAACCCTTGGTTGATAGTATTATTACTTTAGCAAAGGAAAATAGTGTTATGGTTGCTGCGGATAGTCAGTCGTCTTCTCAAACAGGAGATATTTCAAGGTTTCTTGATGCTGACTTGATAACTCCAACTGAAAGAGAGGCAAGAATTAGCTTAAGAGATAACCAAATAGGGTTAGTTAGATTGGCTGATAAATTATTAAATAAAACTTTAGCTAAAAATATTTTACTTAAGCTTGGTGAAGAGGGAATCCTAGTGCATCCAGGCAAAGAAAATACTAATAATGAAGTTACTGATCGAATTGGAGCTCTTAATCAATCTCCTAAAGATGTTGCTGGAGCTGGAGACTCCCTTTTGGTTTCAAGTTCACTTGCTCTTCTTTGTGGCTCTAATATCTGGGAAGCTTCATACATTGGTTCAATTGCTGCATCGATCCAGGTTGGCAGAGTTGGAAATACACCAATACAATTCAAAGAAATAGTTGATCAAATTAAGGATTAATATTTTCTAATATGAGAGCATTATTATTGGCTGGAGGTGAAGGAACAAGACTTAGACCTCTTACAAGTAAGCTTCCCAAATGTATGATGCCTATAAATGGAAGACCTCTTTTAGATATCTGGTTACAGGAACTAAAAAGTACAGAAATTATTTCAAAAGTTTTAGTAAATGTATTTTACAAAAAAGACATTGTAGTAAATTACTTACTTAACTCATCATGGAGAAACTTTGTAGAGATTGTTGAAGAAAAGGAACTGCTTGGAACGGCAGGAACGATCTTTAACAATTATGATTTTTTTCAAGACAAAGATTTTTTTGTTGCACATGCTGATAATCTTTGTATAACAAATCTGAAAGATTTTATAGACTGTCATAATTCTAGAACTAATGACACCGATCTAACAATGATGCTTTTTAAAACTAGTACTCCTCAAACTTGTGGGATAGTAAAAATAGACTTTGATAATGTAGTAAGAAATTTTTTTGAAAAACAAAAAGAGGACAATGGAAATCTTGCAAATGGGGCTGTGTTCATATTCAACAAAAAGCTTAAAAAAATAATTGATGAAAAAATAGATACCAATAATAGTCCTCTTGATATTTCTCACGATATTATTCCTTTATTATTAGGCAGAATTAATACCTTTCTTAATAACAATATTCATATTGATATTGGTAATATAGATAGCTGGAATCAAGCAAATTCTATAAAAATAGACTTAAATTTTAATATAGATAATGTTACTTTATGGAATGAGATTCTTCAAAAGGTTAAATGGCAATATTAATAGTTGGTGGAGATAGTTCTTTAGGCAAATGTTATATAAAACATTGTGAAGATAATAAATTAAAGTTTAAATATACTTCAAGAAGAAAAACTATCCCAAATGATGTTTTATATTTCGATCTAAAGAATCTTAATTTTGAAGTATTCAATGATTATAGTTTTGATTTTGTTATTTTTTTTGCATCAGTTTGCAACCAAGATTTTTGTGAAAATAACAGAGAAGAATCATATTTAATAAATGTAGAAAATACTCAAAAATCATTACAAGTATTTTCTAAAATATCAAAAAGAATTTTATTTATTTCATCGAATACTGTATTCGATGGAAAACAATCATTTATGTCATTTGACGATGAGACAAATCCAATAAATGAATACGGAAGACAAAAGTTAGAAGTTGAAAAATGGATAAGTATAAATCTATCTAACGTATCGATACTCAGGCTAAGTAAAGTCATACACCCATACCTAAAATTAATAACTGATTGGAAAAAAAATCTAGATCAACAAAAAGAAATATATCCATATTTAGATTTATATCTTTCTCCAATCCCAATAAAAGACGTACTCAAAAAAATTGAATGTATTAGATCTAATAATGAGGACAAAATCTATCACTGCAAAAGTTCTCAAGATATTTCTTATTATGAATACGCACTTAAAATATTTGATAATCATCCTAATAAAGAATTTATCAAAAAGGGTACTTCAAATAACAGCAATTCCAATATAATATTTTCGAGTTTAAAGTGAATTCTAGAATTTAAATTCCTACCAAATTGCGAATGTTAATTTCTTTTAATTAACATTGTGCATTCAATGCTTATCCTTGAATTATTTCCCCCAGAGAATCCACCATGCAATAGCTTGTCATTGAAAATAAATGCATTACCGGGGGAGCTAAGAAATTTCGTAATATCTAATTTATCATCAGTTATATCAATCATTGGTTTCACAAAACCATCCCTTTCTTCACCATGATACGGCCAATCTTTTAAATGAGATCCCTTTACATATCTTAGACCATTTAAGCCAGTCTCATTATATATAGATATCCAAATTTTAAGTCTTCTATACTCTGGTGGAGTGCTTCCATGACCTAAATCCCAAAACCACTTATCAGCATGCATCGGACCGACGTCATTATGTCCAGGTCTTGTAAGCCGCCAATAGATTTCCTCATCATAAAGACCTTCTTCATTAGTAATTTTTATAGGACCTAAATCATTTTCTAATAATTTAAAAAAATCAAGATTTCTAAATTTTTTTGATAAATTATTAGGTAAAATTCTTCTTTTTTTAACACCTAGAAAAGAATGATCTATATGAGGAAAATCTTTTAAAAGATTATGGTAATTATCTATTTTCAGATTTTTGATTTCCTCTGAAGCTTCTGGATACTTTGAAATTAATTGTGTTGAAAAATGCTCATGTACAATTTTTTCAAGTTTAAAAGTATCGTCATACGATAGTTTTAATGCATCATAGTAACCATCTTCTCCGTCAACTTTTTCTAGAATTTTCGAATTATTGATCATCATTAGAGCAATTATATCACTTACAAAACTTATTTAAGAAACCAATCCTCATTCTTTTCAAGATAATTGTCACTAAGAATTCCAATTGGCTCCTTTTGATTTATATCATGATAAATGGAGAACCTATTCCAAGTTTTTAGTTTTTCCCAGAATAATTTTTGTCTATCTTTGCGTTTTTTTGAAAAATTCCATGATCCATTAACTTTTTCATTCATTTCAACAATACTTTCTAAAATATCATCCTCTGTATTGTCAATGAATGATAAATTATTAATATCTAAGATATCTTGATAATCTCCACTTTCAGGGAATCCAACAGCTCCATTCTGAATAATTTCATCAAGTGGTAACTTTTTCATATCATCTTTTGAAACAATTGTTTTTGGCGTCCAAATACAACCAGGATGCCAAGATGAATAATTTCCAATTGCAAGAGCGTTAACAAATACAATTGGAATTCTAAAAATATCACATATTTCATCTAATCCAGTTGATGTGCTAACGCAAAAATCACATTTAGCCATTAACCAAATGTCCAGGAAATCATTTTTGAAATCTGCCTGGGCATAATCTATAAAATTTGGATGCTTTATATTTATTGAATCTTTTACAATTTTACCCATCCTAAAAACAAAGAAACCCTCGTCTAACAAATAATTTATGCCTTTAATATATGTATTTATATCCGAATCTCTATAGTCATGATATGAAAAATTCTTTTCAGGAAAAGTCTCCTTGAGGTAGGAAGAATCTCTTATGATAAGACATACAAATCTTTTTTTACATCCAATTTTTTTTAAGAAATTATTACCAAGATTATTTTCTTTTTTGTTGAATGACAAATGTGGCGTTGTTTTTAAAAGCAATCCTTTGTTATCTGAAGTATTTCCAGTATTTTCTGCATGGCTTATAAACTCATATTTTTTTGTGTTAGGTAAAAGCTTGTTTGCTTCATACAATATTGCAAAGAATTTGTTAATAAATATTTTTCTTTTTACAAGCTTTAAAAAGAAATTATTAGCAGGCCTCCCACCAATAAAAAAAAGGTCAAGATACTTTTGATTTAAATTTAAAGTTTTTTCTGCTAAATATAATTCAACATCTTTTGCAAAGTGTCCTATTCTTTCTCCATAAAAACATCCAACTCTTATCTTTAAGAATGGTGATATCAATCTCATAAAAACACAAAATGGGATGCCAATAAAATAAATAAGAAATATCTTTATAGCTTTTTTTATAATTTTGAACAGTTTAAGAAATATGTTCATAAATCTATTATAATCTATGAAAAAAATTATGGCCCTAAAAAATTCATCGCTGTTGAATAATATATAAAAATGAAAGCTTTATTTGAACTGTTATTCACAAGTAAGCAATTTATTTTTCAATTAGTCCTTTTAGGATTTTTAGTTGTAGCACTTGCATTACTTAATTCAATATCGATATTTACAATAGCTCCTGTAGTTGATGTTCTCATGGAGAATGAGCCTGAACAGTTTTCTTCATTTACAAATTTAATTTTAAATATATTTAATATACAGTCCTTAAGTGTTGGGTATTCTTTTGTATTTTTTGCTGTTTCTTTAATTCTTGCAGGTATTGGAGCTGTCATAGTTCAATACATGGTTTTCAAGATAAAATATAGTGTGGTTATACACATCATGAGTGAAGCATTCACGCAATTTTTTAAATCTAAATTTTCATTCTTTTCAGAATCTGATATGGGAGAACTTCTTAACTCTTTTCAAAGAGAGTCTGATAAAATTGGTGGAACAATTGGAAATATTGCAAAGTTTGCTGCAAATTTTCTTCAAGTGGTACTTTTCCTAGCTGTTCCTTTTTATATTTCATATAAGCTAACTTTAATATTTATTTTTTGTGCAATTATAATGTGTATACCCATATGGATTATTAACAAAAAGATATATCCATTAGGTGTTTTAAATACATCTACTTCAAACAATCTATCAAGCATTCTTCATCAAAGTTTTTCAGCTGCAAAGCTTATTATTGCTTATGGGAATCAAATAATTACATCTAAAAGATATAAAAATTTGTTTTTAGATCATGCCAATGTAAGCATCCCTTTTCAAACAATTGCATTTGGAATAAATATTTTATTCATGCCCCTAGGAATGTGTGCTGCACTGATTTCAATATACTGGGGATATTTATTGGGAGTTTCATTATCTGAAATGGCGATGATTCTGTTTGCTTTTTTTAGAATGATGCCATTAGCTGGAACTTTATTTCAAATAAGAGCAGAAATAATAGGCTTTACACCTGCTTTTGAGCAGTTACAGAGATTAATTAATAATGCAAAAAATTATGAAGAAAACCAATCAGGTAGAGTATTTAAGAATTTTAAAGATAAAATTTCACTTGAAGATCTCTCATTTTCTTATTTAGATTCCAATTTAGTTTTAAAAAACATAAATATGCAATTTAATAAAAATGAAACAACAGCTATTGTTGGAAGATCTGGGTCTGGAAAAACTACCATAGGTGACATCCTCTTAGGTTTATATAATCCTGATGTTGGGATGATAAAAATTGATGGTGATGATTATAAATCTTTTGATATCAATTCATATAGAAGAAATATTGGATATGTCCCTCAAGAACCTTTTCTATTTGATATATCAATAAGAGAAAATATGCTTTGGTCAAAACCTGATGCAACTGATGAAGAAATATGGGATGTTCTAAAACTCGCTAATCTATATGAATTTGTAAGTAACTCAAAAAATCAGCTCGATACAATGATGGGAGATAGAGGAGGGAATATTTCTGGGGGACAAAGACAAAGAATGGCTCTTGCAAGAGCCATGATAAGAAAGCCAAAAATAATATTGCTTGATGAGGCCACAAGCTCTCTTGATAATGAATCTGAGAGATTTATTCAAGAGGCAATCAATAACTTAACAAGTAAAACTACTATTGTGATTATTGCTCATAGACTCACCACAATTAAAAATGTTAATAGAGTTTATGTTTTAGAAGATGGCAAAGTTCTAGAACATGGATCCTACAAAGAATTAGCGGGTAATGTAAAAAGTAAATTTTATGAGATGTTAAATATTTAATAATATTATGAAAAATTTTATTAAGAACAATCTAAGAAATTTTTACGTCAAATACTCATTGCCAATGAGCGTTTATTTTGATGAATCTATAGATAAAAAAATTCTTATTTGTTATATAAAATCGCCTTTTTATTTCATGAATAGACCTATAAAACACTCAAATGTAATTGAATCAAGAATAATCGCTGATACATTTAAAAACATGGGTTTTAACGTTGATGTTGTTGATTGGCAATGTAAAAGAAATATTGATTACTCTAAATACAGTTTAATTTTTGGTTTTGGGTTGCCATATAGAAATTCATTTTCAAATCATGACATTAATCTTAAAAGAATATGTTATTTGACAGGCTCTAATCCAAATTTTTCTAATAAACAGGAAGCAATGAGAATTAAGAAGATTTATGATGATAAAAAGTCCTTATTATCTCCAAGAAGAGAGGCTTATTGGCCATGGATGAATACAGCCATAAACTCAGATATGTTAGTTTTGACTGGAAATTCCCAAACTAAATCTACTTATGAAGGATTAGTAGAAAATATACAAACAGTTCCAGTTCCAATAATACCATCTAAATTAAAACCAAATCTTTCAATCAACTCAGGTATTCTATGGTTTGGTGGATCTGGAGCAGTTCATAAAGGACTGGATTTAGTTCTAGAAGCAATTACTAACTCTTCTGCTAAATTTACGCTAGACATATGCGGACCTATCAAAGGCGAAACCGATTTTTTTAACATGTATCAGGAAAAGCTTAACGATGAAAGGGTTAATTTTCACGGAATGATAGACGTTAGCTCCAATGAAATGCAAAAATTAATTGATAGAAACTCTTTCATTGTACTTCCCTCATGTTCGGAGGGCATGGCATCTTCAGTAATAACATGTATGCAGTTTGGGTTAATTCCGATTATTTCAAAGGAATGTGGCGTTGATATAGGAGATCATGGTATTTTAATTGAAGAACTATCAATTTCAGGTGTAAAAACAGCCATTTATAAGGCTTTAAATTTAAATGCAGATGAAATTTTAAAAATGAAAAAACAGGCAGTTGAGTTTATAAAAAAAAATAACTCTCACGATTCATATAGAAAACACATATTAAATGCATTAAAAAATTTTAAAAACAATACAAAATATTGAGTTATATATGATTGATCATAAAAAGAAGTGGTTGATAACAGGAGTCGCTGGTTTTATTGGGACTAATTTGTTGATTAAATTATTGAAAGAAAATCAGAGTGTGGTTGGTGTTGATAACTTTTATTCTGGTAGTTCAAAAAATTTAAAACAAGTAAAGAAAATTGTTGGTAAGGATTTGTGGAGCAATTTTTCTTTTATCGAGGGCGATATTTGTGATTATGGTTTATGCAAAAACGCTACCAAAGACATAGATTATGTTCTTCATCATGCTGCTATGGGTTCTGTCCCTAAATCTATGGAGTATCCTTTGTTAAATAATAAGATAAATGTTGAAGGCTTTCTTAATATTTTAAATGCTTCAAAAGAAAATAAAGTTAAAAGAATTATCTATGCATCAAGTAGCGCAGTATATGGAGATGATACTAATTTGCCTAAAACTGAAAAATCAAACATAAAGCCTCTATCTCCATATGCATTATCAAAAGTAATCAATGAAAATTACTCAAACTTATTTTCTAAAATATACAGGATGGATATAGTCGGATTGAGATATTTTAATGTTTATGGAAGTTTCCAAAATGTAAACGGTGACTATGCCGCAGTCATACCAAAGTGGATCGAGAGCTTTATAAGAAATGAAAAAGTTTTTATCAATGGAGATGGAAAGAACACAAGAGATTTTTGTCATGTAAGCGATGTTGTTAACTCAAACATACTTATTGCATTATCTGAAGAAGAGGTAATGGGAAAAGTTTTCAATATTGGTAGCGGCATTAAAATATCATTAAAGGAATTATATACAGTTATAAAAGAATCTATGACCGATCTTGGATTCAAAATTACTCAGGACAAGCCTTTGCATAAAGATTTCAGAAAAGGAGATATTATTGACTCTTATGCCTCAATTGAGCAAATAAAAAAAGTTATTAGTTATAAATCAAGAGTTACTTTTAAGGAAGGACTAAAAGAAACCATTTCATGGTTTGCGAATAAAAATTAACTCAATAAGTTATTCAAAGTAAAAGATAAAGTATAATTAATTTCAAAATATATATAAATTTATGAATAATCTCGAAAACACTGATTTTTTTGAAGTAAAGATATCGCTTCTAATTAAAAAAATATCAAAATATTATAAATCAATAATTACTTTTACCATTCTTGGTAGTTTTTTATCAATAATATATTCCTTAACCTTGAACCCAATATATATTTCAGACTCAGTTCATGTTCAAGCAGAGCAGACAAGAACTTCTTCAATAGGAAAAAGTGAAGGAATGGGTTCTGTACTGAACATATTTAGTGGAGGCGGTCCAAAAACCTCTGAAGTTGATAAAACAATACTTCATCTCAAATCCAGATCTTTTTTTCGTAATTTTTATGAAGATGATGATTTTGTTGCTGAGTTAATGGCATATGATTACTATGATCCAGAAGATAAGAAGCTTGTTCTTAATAACTCCTTTGATAAAGAAACATCATCATGGCTCTCTGAAAAACCTCTATTTGAAAAAGCTTATGAGGCATTTCACGGGGATGTCTTCAGTGTATTTACTGACCTAGTATCTGGTTTTATAACAATTAGAATAAGACATGTTTCTCCAGAGGTTGCAACAAGATGGAACAACATGGTTGTTGATGAAATAAATTTATATACTAAAATTAAACATAAAAATAGAGCATCAGACTCGATTAAGTACTATGAGTCTCAATTAACATCTACAGATTCATTAATTATTCAAAATGCTCTTATTTCAGGAATACAAAATGAGATGAGCGTTCTCGCACTGTCTGAAGTAACTGATGAGTTTTCCCTTGAAATTATAGATAGGGCATACAATCCTGTTCAAGCCTCAGAGCCTCAAAAAACTATAATAGTGATTTTGGGAACTATCATTGCTTTTTTTATTTCAATATTTTCTGTAATTTTCTATGAGATCTATAAGTTTTATTTTAAAAAAGCTTAAAAATGAACTATCTTAATATCGCATGTGGCAATATATATATTACAGATAACAAATGGACAAATATAGATTTTACGACTAATTCACCAGATATAAAAAAAGCTGATCTTTTAAAAGGACTTCCCTTTAAAGATAAAAGTTTTGATGTAGTATACTCATCTCATTTCATAGAACATATACCAAAAGATCAAGTAAATTATTTTCTTGCTGAATGCTATAGAGTTCTTAAACCAAAAGGAGTGATAAGATTAATTACACCTGACCTAGAATTTCTTTCTAAAGAGTATATTAACCATAACGAACTCAATGACTTCGAAAAAAGTAATTTAGTTTCAGAATTGCTTTTTGATCAATGCGTAAGATTAAACTCAGGAGGAAATCTTGCTAGATTAATTAATAAAATTAAAAATTCAGACAATAATGAGCTGAAGAATTATACGATGAGATTATTGGGAAATGATATTTTTTATGAAGTATACACAGATAATAGTCATCCTATAATAAAAATAGTTAACAGGCTTAAACAAGACCCTAAAATAATTTTTAATATAATTTCAATGATATGGATAAGGACAATTGTTGCCCTGCTTCCAAAAAGCTTCAGAAATACAAATGTAAGCTTAGCTTCAATTGGTGAAAAGCATATGTGGGTTTATGATTTTTCATGTTTATCTAAATATTTAGAGGCAGCAAACTTTTCAAGTACATCAAAATCTTCATTTGAGACCACTATCTTTAGAGAGTATATTTTTAAAGATCTTGATGCTAAAAATGCCTTGCCTAGAAAAGGTTCACACCAGTTATTCATTGAGGCAATAAAGAATTAATAATTATGCTGAAAATTTTTTTTAGAAAAATATTTCCACCAATTTTTTTAGACTTATATCGTTATATTAGGTATAAATATATATATATAAAGTATTATTCTTTCTTCAAAAAAAACAGGAATCTTAAGAATTCAATGAGAGGTTCTAGATGCTTTATACTAGGCTCAGGCCATTCAATTGATTCGGTAGACCTAATAAGATTAAAAAATGAAAATATAATTGGTCTAAATTCTTTTTCATTTCATAAGGATTATAAAGAGCTTGTTAACTCAGACCATGGATTGAAGCAACATGTTGACACGCCACTTCACGAATTTAGAAACAAAAAAGTATATGAATCTTATATAGATGAAGTAGATAATAATAATTTTTCCAACGTTCATTATTTTTTTGGTATTGACGATTATCAAAATAACTATATTGATGCTTTTAAGCAAAGAGGTACCCACAATAAACCCAACAAGAATTATATACATTGCAATATACCTTTCAGTAAACAAATAGAGCTTACAAATGATTCATATAACTGTTCTAAGACTATTTGGTCTCCAAAATCTAGTTCAAATTTTGCTCTTTTTTTGGCTTTGTATCAGGGTTTTGATGAAATATATTTATTAGGTGTTGATCATGACCACATGAATGCAGACCCTGAAAATGTTAAAGCTATTAAAGAGGGTATTCTAACTAAAGAAGAAACAAATAAATTAAAAGTGCTTAGAAAAGATAATAAAAAAGAAAAACAAACTTTACACTTTCTTGATTTAATAGATGTTATAAAACCCATGGAAATGATTGAGGATCTATTCCCTAAAAGAGTTAAAAATTTATCTACTAGGTCTATATTCTATTGTCATGAAGTCATTGATCTGGATTCTATTGGTTTATGATGGCTCAATTATGCAAACCAAGGGTTACTGTTTTACTTTGCACTTATAATTGTGAATCTTCAATTATGATGTCATTAAAAAGCATTCTTTGGCAAGATTTTCAAGACTTTGAAATCCTTATTCTAGATGATGCTTCCTCTGATGGAACTAAGAAAGTTCTCGAAGAAATTGACGATGATAGAATAAAGAAAATATTTTTCAAAAAGAATAGAGGCCAGACATATAATTTAAATTTTGGAGCAAGAATTGCCAGAGGTGATTATATTGCTTTCCTTGATGTTGGTGATATTTGGTTTCCAAACTTCTTATCAAAAATGATTAATGCTACTTCTGATGGAACTCACTTTGCGTATTGTTGGACATCAGGACAAAATCCTAAGTGTCATTTGAGTACTGATAACAATTATGCAGATTTCCTTTATCAAGGCAGGTTGGCGGATACAATAACATTATTCATATCAAAAGATGTAACTAAAAAAGTTAAATTTCAAGCTTATAAAGATGGGGGATACTTAAAGGATGACGCATTTACTCTTAGTGCATCAAAAATATATAAAGTGAAATTAGTTCCGGAAGAACTTTCAGTGAAACTCGAGACCTCATATGATAACGGTGTTAATGTTTCAAGAAATTTTCTAAGGTCTGCTGATATGGCTTTAGACTTCTATCAAAGCATTGAAAAAGATGTCTATAAATATTGTGGATACTTAGGACTTTCTAGACATAATTATATTTTAGGTGTGCAGGTGCTTTATTCTTTTGAGATAAGATGGTTCTTTTCTAGGATATGCTTGGCAATCTATTATTATTTATTAAGTCTAGTCATTCCAAGAATTTATAAAAGAAAAATTAGACTTTTTTCAATATTTAAGTCAATTTCAAAAGCTTTATTAATTGGTTTTTCTCAAAGAAGATAGAAAGGACTATCTATATAGTAGCGTTTCAAAAGAATGTATAATCATCACATATTTGAAAAAAGTAGTTATTAATGTTTCTTAAAAATTGTAGAATTTGTGGATCAAAAGACATAGAGGAGGTTGTTGACTTAGGGTCTCATCCCCCAGCTGATACTTTTATACCTTCTGGATACGAATATTCTCATTTGCCTGTTTATCCACTTAGACTAGCGAAATGTAGCAACTGCCACCATGTTTTTACAAAGTATTTCGTTGCTCCTGAAGAAAGGTATCAAAAATATGAATATAGTTATGATTCATCTAACTCAGTTGTTGCTGAGGAACATTTTAAAACTTTTGCTGAATCTGTTATAAAAAATTCAACACTTGATCAAGAATCCTTAATAATTGATATAGGTGGAAATGTAGGAACACTTTTATCCAAGTTTAAAGAAAACAATTACCTAAATGTTTTGAATATTGAACCGTCAGAAAATATTGCAAAAATTTCAAAACAAAATGGAATTATGACCATCAATAAATTCTTTAATGAATCAATTGAAGAAATTAAAAAGGTTGGAAGTGTTGATTGTGTTTTAAGCTCCAACGTACTCAATCATACCGATGATATAAATGATGTATTAATAAAAACAAAAGAGATTCTTTCAAAAAATGGCATTTTAGTTTTTGAAGTTCCATATTTATATGATCTTTTAGAGCAAGTGGCATTTGACACCATATATCACGAGCACGTTCATTATTTTAGCGTCAAAGCATTAAAGTATTTAATGAAAAAAAATAATTTAATAATTACAAACGTAATGAATATAAGTTATATGTGTGGCTCCCTTAGAGTTTTCGTTCAAAAAGAAACATCTAATGCAAAAGAGTCAGAGCATGTAAATGATTTCATTAAAAAAGAGGAGTCAGTAGACTTATTTTCAAACAAAAAATATCAAAAGTTTATGAAAAATATTAGAGAAATGAAGATAAATATAAATTCTCAAATATTCAATATATTGAAAGATGGTGGAAAAGTAGTGGGAGTAGGTGCAGCTACAAAAGGAAATACCTTGCTTAATTTCTTTAATTTAGATAAGGACTCTATAAGCTATTTAACAGATGCTTCAATATTGAAGATAGGAAAAGTTGCGCCAGGTTCAATGATACCAATTGTTGATGACAAGGATATAGATACCGATGTAACTCATTTATTAATCTTGCCATGGAACATTGCAGAGTTTCTTAAATCTAAGTTAGAGCATTTAAATAAGACATTCATAATTCCTGAAATAAATGAAAAGTATACAATCACAAAGAAGGAGAAAGACACTGAAAAAGAAAATTGAACCAGCTTTTGAAGATCATAGAGGCATCATTCTTGATATTCTTAACGATGAGAGTGTAGACGCAATTACATATATATCATTTAAAAATAGTGCAATTAGAGCCAATCATTATCATAAAGAGACAACTCAGTGGAACTATGTACTAAGTGGAAAATTAAAGTATTGTAATAAAACAATTGATAAAAATTTATTTGAAGATACTGATAATGAGGTTTTTGAAGAAATACTTTATCCTGGTGACTTTTGTGTAAGTCAGCCATGGGAGGCTCATGCTTTTAAAGGGATTGAGGATTCCGAGCTATTGGTATTAACAAGAGGACCGAGATCTGGAATGAATTATGAAAAAGATACTTTTAGACTTAAGAATCCACTAATACCATACGATGATTAAATGAAAGTCCCTGTAGCAAAGCCTCTTTTCACCAATCAAGTTGAAAAAAATATTATTGAAGCTTTAAATGATAAAGCTATATCAGGACTATTTGGCAATCATATTATAGAATTTGAAGAAAATTTTGCGAAATTTTGCGATACTAAATATGCAATTTCATGCTCATCTGGAACTAGTGCATTACATTTGGCTTTAGCTGCAAATAATATCAAGAAAGGAGATGAAGTTTTAGTATCATCATTGACCAATATGGCTACATTCTTTGCTGTGATGTATTTAGGTGCAAAGCCAGTACCAGTAGATATAGAAATTGATACTTTAAATATCGATATTAAAGACTTGAAGAAAAAAATTTCAAGAAATACAAAGGCTATCATGGTTGTTCATCTATTCGGCCATCCTGTGGACATGGATCCAATTATTGAAATTGCTAACAAATTTAACATACCTCTTTTTGAAGATTGTGCAGAAGCTCATGGAGCCGAGTACAAAGGAAAAAAGGTTGGTGGATTAAGCTCTGCAGGATGTTTTAGTTTTTTTGCTAATAAGATTCTTACAACAGGCGAGGGAGGTATGGTAACAACAAATGACAGAAAACTTGCTGAAAAAGTAAAAAGTTTAAAATCATTAGCTTTTGGAACAAATGACAAATTTCAACATACAGATATTGGCTACAATTACAGATTAACAAATATTCAGGCAGCAATTGGTTGTGAGCAAGTTCAAAACGCTGACTTTTTAATTAATAAGAGAATAGAGATTGCTAATTTTTATACACAAAAGCTTTCTAAATTTAAAGAATTTATATTACTTCCTCAAGAGAAGGACTATGCAAAGAATGTTTATTGGATGTATCACATGGTAATAAACCCATCTTCTAAGATTTCTGGAATGCGAGAAAAAATACTTGAAGATCTTAGAAAGATTGGTATTGAAACTCGACAGGGTTTTGTTCCTTTTAATCTTCAAAAAATATTTATTAAACAAAATTTGACAAAACCAGATGATTGTCCAGTTGCAGCCTTAACATCAAATAATTCATTTTATATTCCAAGTGGCCCTGACATTACTAATGATGAATTAAATTATGTTGTATCTGGATTTTCTTCAGTTCTTGAAAAATATATCGGCTAATAAATAATGGAATCGTCAGAAAAAAGATTTAGCCAATATGCACAGTACTATGACCTTTTTTATAAAGATAAAAATTACATTAGTGAATCTTTATTCGTAAATCAACTTATTGAAAAAAATATATCTAATGATAAAAAAAATATTTCCATTCTAGATATTGGGTGTGGCACCGGAATACATGCAATTGAGCTTTCATCTTATGGTTATGAGGTAGACGGATCAGATATTTCTTCAGATATGATTAATATTGCAAAAAAAAGAGCTAGCGAAGCTGGAAAAAATATAAATTTTTATAATGAATCTTTCCAAACTGCTCATAATATTGCTAAAAAATATGATGTTATTCTTGCATTATTTTCATCTATAAATTATGTAATCTCTGACCAGGATCTATCTTTAGCATTTAAAAACATTAATAATTTATTGAACGAAAATGGCATTTTAATTTTTGATTTTTGGAATGGTGATGCAGTGATAAAAGATTACTCTCCTCAAAAAAACAAAGTTGTCGAGTCTGGCGAAATTAAAATTGAAAGAGAAACTTTAGCAACTATTCAAAAATCAATGAATTTAATCACAGTCGACTTTAATTTTAATTTATATAAAGATGATAAATTTTTTGAGAAATTTTCAGAAAAACATGAATTAAGATACTTTTTCTTAAATGAAATGAATAAAATTTTATCTTCTAATAAATTCGAGATTAAAGATAGTTGTCCATTTAACAATATTAATACAAAGCTAGATAAGTATGATTGGAATGTAACTTATGTAGCAGAAAAAATGGGAAAGAAAAATTAACATAGCAGTTTTAATAGATAATCGAATAGATTCAGGAGGCGGCTTCCAAGCATCCCTCTCTATGGCATGCGTTCTTAATGAAAATAAAACAGCCGAATATAACTTTATATTCTATTCAACAGAAAAAGATAACATAGTTATCCTTCAAGAAAACGGAATAAACGCTGAATATATTAAAATCAATCAATTTGATAGAATTCTTGCGTATTTAAAAACGGTTAAAGTAATAAGATTCTTTATCAATTCAATTAAACTAAAGTTAGATTTAGTGTTTTCAAAGCAGGATATAGATTTAGTATATTTTTTAACACAAAGTTCATTATATCGATATCTTAATGATCATAATTTTATATATACTTTATGGGACTTATGTCATAGAGATTATCCGGAATTTCCCGAAGTTAGTCTCAATAATGAATTTTATTCAAGAGAAGAACATTTATTAAAACTGCTACCTAGGGCAACAAATATATTTACTGAATCTGAGTTAGGTAAACAAAATGTTATAAGAAGGTATGGCATTGATAATAACAGAGTAACAGTTATGCCAATGGTGCCCTCAAGATCAACAGAAATTTCTGAAAAATGGCCTGAAGATGACCATATTAGTATTAAAGAAAAATATTCTCTAAAAAACGAATATATTTTCTATCCAGCTCAATTTTGGTCTCATAAGAATCATATATATATTCTTGAAGGCATTAAAATTCTAAAAGAAGAATTTAATATTAGTTTGGATGTTATTTTTTCAGGTTCTAACAAAGGAAATCAAAGATACATTGAAAAAACAGCTGAGGAATTCGGCATTATAAACCAATTAAATTGCATAGGTTTCGTCGAAAATAAAGAAATACCATATTTATACAAACAGGCACTTGCCCTGGTCATGCCTACATATTTTGGTCCATCGAATATCCCCCCTCTAGAAGCTAGTTTATATAAATGCCCAATTATTTACTCAGACCTAGATGGCTTGAATGAGCAAATGAAAAATAAAGCTCTATTTATCGATTTAAAGAATCCAAGGTCCTTAAGCGAGAATCTTATAAAAATTATTAAAAATGACGAAGAGGTAAATAAATTAATACTTAATGCCTACGAAAGCATAATCAGTTCGGATACATCAGAGCACTGGAGGAAAGTAAAACAAGTTTTTGATGACTACCGTATTATTCAAAAAACTTGGAAATATTAGTGATTTTTGAAAAAACATTTAAGAAATTATAGAAGATTTTGTTTTTACAGGATGATTAATTACTCCAAATCTTAGAGAGATCTTTAACGTAAAGTTATTTTTCTTTACCAATTTCTTTGAACTATAAACATATTAGAATTTTTTGTTGATATAAATATTGAGGAGAAGTTTTCTGGCAAAACTGCAGATGCTAAACTCCAAATATAATGAGTTTTTGGACAAACATCTTCAATAATTGCCCAACCACCAATATTTATTTTACCAATAAAAAATTTTAACGAATGTATATTAGCATTTGGTGAGTGTAATCCGTCATCTATCATTAAATCAAAGTCACCCCCAATAATTTCTCCCAAGTCATCAAAAGTTTTTTCATCAGTCTGATCAACAAAAAAAGTCTTTATTCTGTCCTCAGAAAAAAGAATTCTTTTATCAAAGTCAGCTCCAAAAATTTCAGCATTTTCGTAGTAGTCTCTAAATGCCCTAAGAGATGCTCCCGGAGAGCCTTTTTTTCCCATGGTTGATACAATATCAGTATTATTTGTGCCTAAACCAATTTCAAAAACTTTCTTAACCTTTGTTGGATTTGGAAATAAGGACGCATACAATTTATAATAATCGTGTGTAGTTGCTTTATCACTTCCATACTCATTAAATAGATCTCTTAGTTTTTTAAAATCATCTGATTCTTTTTTTAAAATATCATCAACATCAATAGTATTAATTTTAGATACTTTTTTTTCATTCAATTCAGAAAGGCTACTAAGACCAGGAATTACTTGATTAATGGATTGTACAGTAAGTTTTGCTCTGATTGGATACAGACCCCAGCCATTTGAAACGAAAGAGGGAAAAGTTTCTAAAATATTTATTTTTGTTTTACCTTTATAAACTCTTCTATCCAAAAAGTATCTTACTTGTTTGTATAAAAAAGTTTTTTTAAGTAAATTTTTAATTTTTTGCATATCTATTTAACTTAATATTTAGATATTATGTCATAGCTTAATATTTTAAGAAATCATCAAACTTTTATGTAAATTAATACATAATGCTTATGAGAATACAATCAATACAAATAATTCACAGCAATGGAAAAAATTAAAACAAGTTTTGATAATTATCGTATTATTCAAAAAACGTGGAAACATTAGAATTATTTTTGATAGAAGAAATTTAGGAAATTTTAGGCAATTTTTGAATATCCTATAGATTCTCCAGCTATAAAAAATCTTTCATACCCATAACAGGTGAGTTTTTTATATATATCATTAGAACCACCCCAGAGCTTAATATCTTCAAAACATATTATGTCTGGCTGATACAAATCAAAATTTATTGATAAAATTATTTGTTCATCTAATCCTTCAACATCTATGTTTAAAAAATTTATATGCGGTAAGGATTTTAGCAATTCATTAATATCGATAACCTCAACTTCATCCTCAAAAAAATCACCTGCACCATTTTTTTTATGAAGTTTTGCAATTTCTAAATCTAGTGTATTGATATCAGACCAGCCCATGTCATTATTAAACATATACACAGGTTGAGTTTGATTTTTTCTAGCAGAACCAACAACAGCTCCCTTAACACATAATACTTTATTCTTTCTATACCTCTTAAATTCTAAAAGCTTTTTTTCATCAATATCAATCACAGTCCCCGTCCATCCTGCTTTATCTAATATATGAGTATTTGACATAAATTTTGGATGATAAGAACCAATATCACAATAATATCCATTCTTAATTTTCATTCTGATGCTTTCATTAAATACTAAAATATCCTCAGCTCTTTGGGAGTATGAAAATTTTGGTTTTGCAAAATAACCACCAATTCCAAATTTTAAAAATCCATAAAAAGACCTAAGTCTTTTTAATATTGATTTTGGAATTATTTTTTTTAATAGTTGCATATAGCCTTGATTTCAAATTTCAATATTATTACATAGCTTAACATTTTAAGAAATCAGTAAACATGTACTTAAATTAAGCTTGAAAATTTTTACAAAATCTATTTTTTATATTTCCTATGTTAGAATTCACACGATAAAATATAAACAAAATTAATAAAATGAAAAAAGCATTAATTTCAGGTATAACTGGTCAAGATGGTTCATATTTAGCTGAATTTCTTCTTGAAAAAGGATATGAAGTTCACGGTATCAAAAGAAGAGCTTCTTCTTTGAATACGTCTCGTATTGATCATATTTATGATGATCCGCATAATGAAGACCCAAGACTAAAACTTCATTATGGTGATGTTACCGACTCTTTGAATATTACTAAACTTATTTCAGATATTAAACCTGACGAAATATATAACTTAGCCGCCCAATCACATGTTGCAGTTAGTTTTCAAATACCAGAATACACCACTAATGTAGATGCAATGGGTACTTTAAGAATTTTAGAAGCAATTCGTCAATGTGGTTTTGAAAAAATAACAAAGCTATATCAAGCTTCAACCTCTGAATTATTTGGACTGGTCCAAGAGGTACCTCAAAATGAAGAGACTCCATTCTATCCAAGATCACCATATGGGGTTGCAAAGCTTTATGCATATTGGATCATAAAAAATTATAGAGAGGCTTATGATATTTTTGCATGCAATGGAATTTTATTTAATCATGAATCTCCTCGAAGAGGCGAGACTTTTGTTACAAGGAAGATCACTAGAGGATTATCAAATATATATGTAGGCCTAGAAGAATGTTTATATATGGGTAATCTTGATTCAAAAAGAGACTGGGGTCATGCAAAGGATTACGTTCGAATGCAATGGATGATGTTGCAACAAGATGTGCCTGAAGATTTTGTAATTGCTACCGGTGTTCAACATAGTATTCGTGATTTTATTTTGATGGCCGCATCAGAGTTGGGGATTGAAATTAACTTTGAAGGCAAAGGAAAGGACGAAATTGGAGTAGTTACTAAGATACATGATTCAGCATCTTGTTCTATATCTGAGGGAGACGTCATAGTAAGAGTTGACGAGATATATTTTCGACCAACAGAAGTTGAGTCGTTATTAGGCGACCCTTCAAAAGCAAAAAAAGACTTAGGTTGGGAACCAGAAATTTCAGTTGAAGAAATGTGTGCAGAAATGGTTGATGAAGACCTAAAATCTGCCAAACTCGTATTGCACAATAAAGACTTTAAAAGCTAATAAGATGCTTTCCAATAAAAATGATAATATTTTTGTTGCTGGTCATAATGGTATGGTTGGATCCGCAATTATCAGAAGACTTAAAAAAGAAGGCTTTAATAATATAATTACTAGAAATAGAGACCAACTTGATTTATTAAATCAAAAAGATGTATTTAATTTTTTTGATGATAATAAAATTGATATATCAATAATATGTGCAGCAAGAGTTGGAGGAATCTATTCAAATTCAACCTATCCTGCAAATTTCGTATATCAAAACTTAATGATTCAGTCGAATATTATTAATGCTTGCCATCAAAAAGATGTTAACAATATTCTTTTTTTAGGCTCTTCATGTATTTATCCCAAAGAGGCCAAGCAACCAATTAAAGAAGAACAGCTCCTTAAAGGACAACTTGAACCAACAAATCAGTGGTATGCAATAGCAAAAATAGCAGGCATCAAGATGTGTGAAGGATATAACATTCAATATGGGAGAGATTATAGATCTGTAATGCCAACAAATCTTTATGGTCCAAATGATAATTTTCATGAATTAAATGGCCACGTTATACCTGCATTAATAAGTAGATTTCATCGTGCTGCTAAAGAAAAGTCGCCTCATATTGATATTTGGGGTTCTGGTAAGGCTAAAAGAGAGTTTCTTCATGTTGATGATCTAGCAGATGGCTGTATCCATTTGATGAAAATAGATGAAGATAATTATAAGAAAAATATTCCTGATTCAAATTCTCATATAAATGTAGGAACTGGAGTAGATATAGAAATCTCTGAGCTGGTAACAATCTTAAAAAATATTTCAGGATTTAAGGGAGAGATTAAATATGATACTTCAAAACCAGATGGAACAATGCGTAAAGTTTTAGATATTTCTTTAATAAATTCACTTAACTGGGAATCATCCATCATTTTTGAAGATGGCCTTAATGAATCTTATAAATGGTATTTAGAACATTATCCAAATGTTAAAAGAAGTTAAGAATGATATAAATCTATCCGTAATAACTGTCGTTTATAACAGAAAAGAAGAATTTGAAAGCACAATAAAAAATATAATATCTCTTGAATATCAATCGTTAGAAATTATTGTTATTGACGGTGGTTCAAATGATGGGACTGTCGACATAATTAAAAAATATCAAAAACATATTAATTATTGGATTAGTGAGCCCGATAAAGGCATCTATGACGCAATGAACAAAGGTATAAAAGTTGCTAAAGGTAAATGGTTAAGTTTCATGAATGCTGGTGATGAGTATTGCTCCAAAAATATTATTTCGGATATATTTAAAACCAATAGCGATTACAATAATATTGATCTTTTGATTGGAAATACAATTATTAAGTATGAGGATTTCCAAAGAACATTATATGTTGGTAATACAGAACAAATCTGGAAAGGTGCCCAATTCATTCATCAATCTGTTTTAATCAAAAGATCATTTCAAAAATCCCATTTATATAATATTAAAAATAAAATTAGTGCTGATTTTGAGTTCTTCTTTAAATCATTTAAAAGTAGGGCTAATTTTAAAATATTACCTCAAGTTATTTCAGTTTTTAGAGCGGGAGGTATCTCAGATACAAAACGTTTATCCGCAGTATTTTCTAATATGATGGTTGTTTTTTTAAATGACTCACTTAGCATTAAAATAATATTATTTTATGTACTCATACTAACAAAGATGCTTATAACTCTAATAATTAAAAGCATCCTACCAAATAAACTAATCAAATATATTCAATATAAATTATATGAAAATAGTTAATATATTGAGGTTTTCAAATCCCTTTAGCTTCAGCATAAATGAAGTATTAGGATATTTTTTAATAGTTTTTTCATTGATACCTTGGGTTAATTTTGGAACCAACAATATGGATTCTCAACCATGGCCTTTATTATTTGGTTTACTTTTCTTGATTACTTCATTTGAAACAAAGATTCTTTATAAGGATGTTTTAATTTTTTTGTTACCATTTTTTGCTTTAATCAGTTGGCTTTTTTTTTCTAAGAATGTTATTGACTTCATAGCTTTAAGAGCCTTTATTTCTTATTTTACAATAAGCGTTTGTCTTTTCGGTTTTTTAATTTTTCTAAGAAAATATGAATTCCCGTGGAAACTAGTAATATTTATAAATATTATCTATCTGGTTGTTGGATTATTACAACTTTATTATCCTAACTTAGTAGCTTCTATCGTAATCCAAAGAGGTCTTGGCCTTGGCGGAAGAGGAGTAACAGGATTAGCTCCAGAGCCGACTTTTTTTGCAATTTATCTTTTCTTTATATCATTTATATATTTAGCTCAGTTAAACTTTAAGATAGATAGTAGAATCTTTTATCTAGTAACAGCAAATGTTTTGGCTATAATTTTTTTAACAAAATCAGCATCTGTTCTTCTTTTTGTTATTTTAAGTGCACCATTTTTTTTAATTACAAGAATGTCTTTTAAATCTTTAATTTATTTAACACTCGTTATTATTTTTATAACACCAATATTTTTTATTATTCTTGAGGAATCTAGAATTATGACATTATTTACTCTTTTATCAGAAGAGGGCTTGTGGACATTAATATTTAAAGATGCAAGTGTTAATGACAGATTGGCTAATGTTGTATTTCCATTACATGGATTTTATATAAATAACTTTCTGCCGTCCGGCTTTCACTCTTTTACTCAGATGCATAGTTATTTAACAGATTTTTATCAAGGTTTTTTTAATTATGGCTCCGGATCAACCTCGATATTATCTTACGTTGGAGCATTTTTATATGAATTAGGATTTCTTGGTTTTTTATTTTTAACTTTTATTTTTTTTAGAATGCAAGATGGATCTATCTCTAGATTATTTGATACTTTATTGCTATTCATTTTATTAAACAGTAGCGTTCCTCCCTCATTCCCATTAATTCCATTATTGTTTGCAATATTTATTGTAAGCAGTGAAAAAAAGAGAACATTGAATTAACAATATGAAAATAAAAAAAAATATTTTAGTAATAGGTAAAAATAGTTTTCTTGGTAACAATTTTATAAGCCATGCTAAGTCTAATGATAATTTAGATGTAACTTCTATAAATTACTATGATATTCCTGATAGCCTTGAAGAATATGACTGGGTTATTAATTTCGCTTTCAATCCACTTCAGGATAATGTGGTTATAGATGAATTTAATAATTTTGACTTAAAGATTATTGATTTAGTCAAAAAGAATAGGAGACCCAAGTATGTTTTTTTAAGCTCAAGAAAAGTTTATGGCTCCAATAAAGATCTAAAAGCCTTCAATGAAAACCACATATTTAAAAAATCTTTAATAAGTATATATGGCAAAAATAAGTTAGAAGTAGAAAAAATCCTTATAAATGATCTTGATCCTTCAAGATTTTTGATTTCCAGAGGCTCAAATATTTTTGGTTTAGAATATGGTAGAAAAACCTTTTTTGGCATAGCCCAAAAATCTCTTTCAGACTTTAATGAAATAAATCTTGATACCTCTAAAGATGTTATAAAAGATTTCCTACCAGTCAATTATTATTCACTAATCCTAGAAACTTTGATCAACAACAACATAACTGGGATATTTAATATTGGTTCAGGCATTAAAATTTCTCTAGATGAGATTTGCTCATCTTTAATAGCTGGCTATGGATCTGGCTTAATTAAAGAAAAAACTGGTTACTACGACGATCAATTTATTTTAGATATCTCAAAACTTAAAAAGGAAGTCAAGATTGATATAACAAAAGAAAATATATTATCTTATACTTACGAATTGGGATCGCTTTTAAGGGAGAAAAAGGATGATTATAAATAAAATACTTATCACAGGAGCAGCTGGCTTTATTGGCTCTCATGTTTATGATCATTTCTCAAAAATTTTTCCTGATGCTGAAATTACTATTTTAGATAAGATGACTTATGCAGCTGATATAAGAAATGTGCCAAATATACTGACCAATCCAAAACATAATCTAATAGTTGGTGATTTAATTGACCTTCAAATTTGTTTAGATGCATCAAAAGATAAAGACTTAGTAATTCATCTCGCTGCGGAAAGCCATGTAGATAATTCTTTTACTAACTCAATAATTTTCTCAAGATCCAACGAGCTTGGAACTCATACCCTTATGGAGGCATGCAAACAGAATAAAGTAAAAAAAATTATTCATGTTAGTACAGATGAGGTTTATGGAGAGAATGTTGATAAAGCTTTTATAGAAAGCGATAGATTAAATCCAACTAATCCTTATTCAGCCTCAAAGGCAGCAGCTGAAATGATTGTTAAAAGTTACCATACTTCTTTTAGCTTACCGGTTGTTGTAGTTCGAGCAAATAATATATATGGAATAAGACAGTTCCCAGAAAAAATTATTCCAAAATTCATAGTAAGATGTATTGAAAATATTCCATTACAAATTCACGGTGATGGTTCAAATCTTAGACATTATCTATCAGCAATTGATTTTGCAAAGGCCTTAGAATTACTATGTAAAAAAGGTGTGAACGGAGAAGCCTATAATATTGCATCAGACTTGGAGCTATCTAATATAGATGTTGCCAATTTAATAAAAAATTATTTTAAGAATAAACAAATTAAAATAGAAAAAGTTGATAATAGGCCATTTAACGATTCTCGTTATGCTGTTGATGATACAAAATTAAGAGATTTAGGATGGAAGCCTAAAAGAAATTTAAAAGATGATCTTCCAGAAATAATATCTTGGTATAAAGAAAATTTAGACTGGTACAAATAAGTACTATGAATATATATTTAAGTGGGGTTTTTGATGGGCCACTTACAGGACAATTGCAGACCCTATTAGGCGTTAAAAATTCATTAGAAGAAAGTCACAATTTAAAATTAATTAAATTTCCCAAGTTAACGATATACTATTTTTTCACTTGGTCATTATTTATTTTTAGAATTTTTTCTATAGTTTTCACTCAATCAAAAGATAAAGATATATTTTATGTTGTTATAAATAGATCAAAAATAAGTTTTTGGTTAAGAGACCTGCCAGTTTTCCTTATTGCACTAGTCACTAAATCTAAAATTATTTGTCACTTAGTAGGCTCAGATATTGAAGAATTTGTTAAAAAATCCAGCAGAATTGAAAATTTTTTATTAGTTAAGATTTTTTCTAAAGTTGATACATGGATACTTCTAGGAAATTCAATGAAAAAACAAATTATAAACACTTACGAATACTTAAATATTAAAAACCATTCTAACTGTTTCTATGATAATCAATTAAATGCTTATTTTTTAAGAGGTTTTTATCCGGAAGAGTCAGAATCATTTTTTGATGACATTTCTTTTAAAAATAAAATTGATAATTTTGGAAAGAATTTAAAAATTACCTATATGTCAAATTTAATGGAAGATAAAGGCATTGTTGAATTCATTGAATCCGTAATTAATCTTAATGAAGAATTTAATCTTAAAATTGATGTATATATTGCTGGAGCAATTATTGAAAATTCATCAGAAAGGCTAAAAAAAGCTTTAAAAGATGCCTCAAAAAGAAAATATATAAATTTTTTAGGCCTTGTCCAAGGAAAAAAAAAGTGGAACTTATTATCTAAAACAGACATTTTTGCTCTTCCTACTTATTACAAAACCGAAGCTTTACCATTATCTTTGGTTGAGGCGATGAGGTTTGGTTGTTTTTGTATCTCATCAAATATTGGTGAAATCAATGATCTGTTGAAAGATGAAAGAGGCGAATTAATAGAAAATGTGACAACAAAAAATCTTACAAGAAGCATTCAATTAGTTTTGAGTAATATTAATTTAGCAAAACATAAAATTAATAATTCATATCTATACGCAAAGAATGAATTTTCCTATAAGAGTTATAAAGAAAATCTCATTAAAATTATGAATATACAAATAGGTAAATAAATAAACTATGTTTTATAATTGAAAGATAAGAGATATACCAATATGAAAGTTAGGCCAATCATTTTAGCAGGCGGCAAAGGAACCAGGTTATGGCCTTTTTCACGAACTGCTACTCCAAAACAACTTTTAAATTTAACTAATGAATTTTCTCTTCTTCAAAATACAATTATCAGATTAAAAGAATTTGATTTTGAAGAGCCTGTCATAATATGTAGTTCAGAAGATAAATTTACTATCCAGGAACAATTAAATTCTATAAACATTAAAGCCACACTATTGCTGGAGCCTATGGGGAAAAATACAGCGCCCGCAATAGCTGCTGCTGCATTTCATCCAATATGTAAGGATCAAACTATTCTGGTGTTGCCAGCTGATCATGAAATCACTGATTCTCAAAATTTTAAATCAGTTGTTCATAATGCTTTTGAGTTGGCTGAAAATGATTATATTGTGACACTTGGAATTAAACCAACCTCAGCTCATACCGGTTATGGTTATATTAAAAAAGGTAATAATTTGGGCAAAGGTTTTAATATTGATTCATTCAAGGAGAAGCCTAAAAAGGATATAGCTGAAAAGTACTTTAAATCAAATAAATATCTATGGAACAGTGGGATGTTTATGATGAAATCAAATTTATATATTGAAGAGTTAAAAAATTATGCAACTGAAATTCACAAAGTATGTCAAAATCCAGAATTAATTCAAAATCAAAACTCTGATGAGTATGAAATTGACAATAGAATCTTTTCAAAATGCCAGAGCATTTCAATTGATTATGCTGTAATGGAAAAAACTAAAAAAGGCGCCATAGTTGAATTAGATGCCGGATGGAATGATATTGGATCATGGAAATCACTATGGGAATTTTTGAAAAAAGACAAAGATGGTAACATTTTAATAGGAGATATAATCATTTCAGATACTTCTAATTCATATATCAAATCTAATGAAAGATTAATTGCTTCAGTAGGACTAGACGATATTATTATTGTAGATACGAAAGATTCTCTTTTGGTAGCTAAAAAAGAAAAAAGTGAGAATGTTAAAAATATCCTTACTATTTTAAACAAAGGTGAAAGAGTGGAAAAAGATTTTCATCGAGAGGTTCATAGACCATGGGGTAAGTACGATTCAATCGATAATGGGGATGGATTTCAAGTGAAAAGAATAACTGTTAAACCCAAACAAAAATTAAGTGTTCAAATGCATTTTCATAGAGCAGAACATTGGGTTGTGGTATCGGGAGTAGGTCGAGTTCATTATGGTGAAAAATTCAAAGATTTAAAAGTAAACGAGTCGACCTATCATGACAAAGAAGTTGTTCATGCATTAGAAAATCCTGGAGATGAACCATTGATTCTTATTGAAGTTCAAGTGGGCGATTATCTGGGAGAAGATGATATTGTTAGATATGAAGATATTTACGGAAGAAACTGAGATAAGTGAAAGTTTCTTTAATAACTGTAACTTTTAATAGTGCAAAAACACTAAGAACAACACTCCAATCTGTTGCAAATCAAACATGGAATGATATAGAACACATAATTATTGATGGTGATTCGGCCGATAACACCCTTTCAGTGGTTAATGATTTTGGTCATGTTTCAAAAGTAATATCTGAAAAAGACCATGGCATTTATGATGCAATGAATAAGGGTATTACTAATTCCTCAGGTGATATCATTGGTTTTCTAAATTCAGATGACTGGCTCTATGACAAAAATATTATTGAGGAGATAGCAAAACAATTTATAAATTCAGATATTGATGCCGTATATGGCGATCTAGAATTTGTAAAGAATGAGGAAGATATGAACCCAAAACGAGTATGGGTTTCTGAAGATTTTAAAGACAATCTATTTAAAAATGGGTGGGTTCCACCTCATCCAACTTTCTATACGAAATCGGAAATCTTCAATAAATATGGTGTTTTCGATGCAAAGCTAAAATTTGCTGCAGATTTCGATATAATGTGTCGATTTATATCAAAGCATAAAATTAAAACAAAATATATGCCTGGTAAAAAGGTAAAAATGAGGCTCGGTGGGGCAACAACTAAAAATATAAAAAATATAATTTTAGGAAATATTGAAATTTATAATTCTTTAAAAAAAAACAATGTTCGGATAAGTAACTTCTTTTTTTTTAAAAAAATCCTTTTAAAATTAACCCAATTTAAACTATGAGCAGAAATATAAGTATAGTCGGTGCCTCGGGTTTCTTGGGAACAAGACTATCTAAGAGATTAAATGAAAACAAAATAAATCATAATATCTATGATATTTCTTTTCCAAGAGAATCAAAAAATTTTATTGATGTTGAAGATATAGATTCCTTAGACAATTTAAAAAACTCCTCAAGTATTATAAATCTTGCAGCTATTCATAGAGACGATATTAAACCACTATCCAGATATGATGATGTTAACGTTAACGGCGCAGTTAATATATGTGAATGTGCAAGAAAATTTGGAATTAATAAGATCATTTTCACAAGCTCAGTAGCAATCTATGGATTTGCTCCAAAAAATACTGGTGAAGATGGAGAGGCAAACTACTTTAATGACTATGGAAGAACAAAATATGAGGCTGAACTAGTTTATAAAAAATGGCAAAAAGAGGATCCATCAAAGAGATCCCTAGTAATAATAAGACCAACTGTTATATTTGGCGAAGGCAACAGAGGTAATGTATACAATCTTTTAAACCAAATAAATCAGAAGAGGTTCATCATGGTTGGTAATGGTACAAATATTAAATCGATGGCTTATGTTGAAAATGTAGCAGCATTCTTAGAACATGCAATTAAAAAATCTGAAGGGATTCATATATTTAATTATGTTGATAAACCAGATTTAGATATGAATAATTTAATAAAGCTAGTAAGAAAAACATTATTTAATAAAAATAATGTTGGAGTAAGACTTCCAGTTCATATTGGATTATTATTAGGATACATAGCTGACTTTATTTCAATTTTAATTAGAAAATCTCTTCCAATTAGCAGCATAAGAGTTAAAAAATTTGTTAGCGATACAATGTTTTCGTCAAAAATTGATGATACTAATTTCAAACCTCCATTTAACCTAACCGATGGATTAATAAATACTATAAAGTATGAGTTTTTAGAAGATAACAAGCATAAGAAGAGGTTTTATACAGAATGATTAATATTAAAGAAATAAGCAATGCAGCTCCTTATTTACGCTTTACAGAATTATATAATGATGCCTTAAAGGAACATCAAAAAATTATTGAAGCAATATGTATTTCTTCATATGACTCAAAAAATGATGAAGTTGAGTCAAGATTTGTGAATCTAAAATATATTTTTAATGAAGATTGGATATTTTTTACAAATTATGACTCTCCTAAAGCAATTCAATTTAAAGAACATAATCAAATAACAGCTCTTTTCTTTTGGAATTCAACAAATGTACAGATTAGAATTAAGGCTTTGATAGACAAAACAAGTGAAGAATTTTCCAATATACACTATCTTGCAAGAAGTAAAGAAAAAAATGCACTGGCTCATAGTTCTGTTCAATCATCACCTATAGATTCGTATGATGATGTTGTAAAAAATTATGAAATAGCAATAAACGATAAAAATTTAACCACATCTAGACCAGATAATTGGGGTGGTTTTTCATTTAAGCCCTATTATTTTGAGTTTTGGGAAGGAAATAAATATAGACTTAATAAAAGAGAAGTACATCAAAAAATCAATGAAGATTGGATTAAGGGTTTCATTCAACCGTGATATTTTCTTTGAAATATATTACATATAGTATAAAATCCTATTTTCATGACCCTTACTATATATATTTAAATACCCTTACTTTGAATATCCATTCTACATAATTTTTTAGGTAACTATCATAGCCATCAATAAAAAAAACCTTGTTCCTATAAATTCTAAAATAAAAGCAGAATCTGTAATGCTAATAGATGCTGATGGAGAAAAGAAAGGAATAGTACCAATTATTGACGCATTAAATTTAGCAGAACAAAATCAATTAGATCTTGTTCAAGTGTCACCTTCAAACGCGGATGTAATTGTATGTAAACTTCTGGATTATGGAAAACATTTGTTTGAAAAAAAGAAAAATCAATCATCATCAAGAGTGAAAGTAAAAAAAACTACAGTAAAAGAGATTAAATTTAGACCTTCTACTGACACAGGTGACTATAATATTAAATTTAAAAAAATAAAAAGCTTTATTCTTGATGGTGATAAGACTAAAATAACTGTCCGATTTAGAGGTAGAGAAATTTTGAATAGTGCTATGGGCTTAGACTTACTCAACAAATTAAGAGAAGACCTTAAAGATATAGCTCAAGTAGAGCAAGAGCCATCATTAGAGGGTAGGCAATTGCTTATGGTATTGGCACCTTTAAAGAAGAAATAAATTTTTTTTAAATAAATATATTATGGGATATAAAATAAAAACACATTCTGGGGCAGCAAAGAGATTTAAGAAAACTGGTTCTTCTGTTAAAAGCAAGAGTGCAAACAGAAATCATATTCTAACAAAACAGTCCACCAAAAGAAAAAGACATAATAGAGGCCTAAATAAATTATCAGGTACAGTACTTAAAATGGCCTCTAAATTAATAAAAATAAATAGGTAATTATTATGCCAAGAGTTACAAAATCAGTTACGGCGAAAGCAAGACATAAGAAAGTACTTAACTCTACAAAAGGTCATTATGGAGCTAGAAGTAGATTATATAAAACTGCTAAAC
>MDSV01201436.1_pt1 | contig 43493 bp, 32 predicted proteins | sample 810851 | NCBI WGS metagenome assembly MDSV01 (sample SAMN05326640, study PRJNA326480) | marine metagenome | isolation source: seawater | place: Atlantic Ocean: North East | collected 2012
TCAGATGGGCTAGTTACATCACCATTTCCAACTAATGGATCATTAGGTCTTTTCATTGAAGTTGCTACTAATTCATGATTTCTTTGATCATATCCATGTCTAAATGTTTTTTGATACATAGATGATGTTGTGTAACCACCATTTAATATAACATTAAGATCAACCGCATGTACGTGATCAAAATATGTAGATACTGTTCTAATAGCTCCACCATACTCTACTCTTACAGGTTGAGCTGCTCCTTTAGAAGCTGAGAACCAGAAGAAGTGTGATTCACTTTCTTGGTCTTCTCCTCCTGTATATCCTGTTGTAGATATATCAGAATCTTGTGAGTTATATGAAGAATTAAGTACAAAGTAACTTCCACTAAATGATCCTGAGAAGTTAGAACCACCAATAGGGAAATGCTTACCATTTTCTGTATCTTTAACAAATTGAGTAATTTGATTAGCCTTAGATGTGGATCCAGTTATAATAAATTTAGTAATTTCTTCTGTTCCATCTCCTAATTTAGGTGTAAAGTATGCATCACTATCTACATGAGTTGGGTGATATACAGCTACAACGTTATTACCGCCGGCTAATGTAGTATCACTTGATCCACTCATTACTAATTCTACTAAATATGGTGAATACCCACTTAGACCTACAACTCTTACAATTGTTACTGTTCCTGCGCTTTTCAAGTATTCCTCTACTGCATATGGAACATAGCTGTCTTGCGTCTTAGGGCCAAATACTTGTTCAAATTCACTGAATGATTCTATTACAGTTGGTTCGAATGCTGGACCTTTAATTGTTGGTCCTATAATTGCGGCACCTATCTGTGAAATACCTGCTGGTAAAAATGATAAATCACGCTCGTTGGTAAATACGCCTGGGCTTACTATTTTCTCTGCCATGTTTTAACTCCTCTTTATTCTATTATAATATCTTATTCTGGAAAGGCTGCGCCTGTTGGTAAAATGTTAAAGTCTAATATGATGAACTCAGCTGCCTTAGCAGGTTGTAAGAATAATTCACCGATCATTTGATTTCTATCAATTACATCTGGTGTATTATTGGATTCATCCATTATTACCTTAAACGCATACAAGCCCTGTCTTTGCTGAATTGATTCCAAATAAGGATTAACTATATTTAGGAATCTATTTCTAGTTGCTGTTGTGTTATTTTCAAATACTAAATATTTAGTTGCTGAAGCAATAAATTTCTTAACAGCAATTAATAATCTTCTTACATTAACTCTATCCAATGCTGATGGTTTTGCTTGAAGTGTTTTTTGACCCCATATACAAACTCCTTGTCCAGGGAATGTAGCTATAGGATTTACTCTACCTTCATATAAATCATCTCTTTCATCATGTGTTAATCTACTCTTAACTTCAATTACTTCAGTTAGAGTTCCTCTATTCAATCCTGCTGGAGCAAACCATTCAAATGCTACTTTGTCATTAAATGCTATTGCGCCAGGAATTACAACTGATGGTGGAACCCATACTGGTTTATTGATATCCGTATCAAGGATTTTTACCCATGGATAATATGTTGCTGTATAATTAGAATCGAATGCTTTTACTGTATCAGTTACAGTTGTAATGTTATCACCATATGATGCTGCATCCATTACATAGAAAGCGTCTCCTCTATCTTCACAAGTATTTTTTGCATGTGTAGTAATGCCTGAGTGTAATCTGTGATCTGCACCAGGAGTAGCCATCATATTGATATCATATTCATCTGGATTAGATACTGCGTTAACAGCTCTTTTATATGCTAAGGTTCCATCTTTTTGTGCCGTTGAACAATCAAAACCAAATAAATTAGCTGCAGATATATCTCCTGCTAATCCAACGAATCTTGAAGGATTATATCCATCAAAACCACCTTGGAAAGGAACTGCAAATTTCTTAGTTGCTAAATTAATTGTTGATCCTCCTGGAGTAATATTTTCACCTCTAGGTGTTGTTCCTGCATCTAATGACGCAGAAGGGTGTTGCCAACAATCACTTAAATTAAATGCTTTATTATTTCCAGATGTTGTTGATGCATTTGGTAAATTTGTTAAGTAATTTAAGTTATCAACATTTGTAAAATCAAATCCGTAGAATACTGCTTTATTATAAACACCATCCATAATTTGTTTTTTATTTCTTTCTTCATTTCCATTTTCTGATTCACCATATACACCTATAGTAGATGCTGATGGGCAACCTTTGAATGTAGAAGGAACTGGTTCTACTAGAGCCGCATATCCGAAAGGAACTAATTCAGCAGAGATACCTTGATCTTTTACTTCATCAGGAATTTCTAACCAAATATAATTTGATTTATTAGCATAGTCACCATATACTGTAACTTTACCATCAGCATCAATAGATTGATATCTATCACCAACTGCTCTACCTATGAAATTTGGATTATTAGGATCTAATGTCAAATTATTAAATTGTTCTACTATTTCAGGTGCTCTGTCTGAATCATTTGATTTTTTATAAGGTGTTCTATTAGCTAATACTGAACCATCAACCTTAACTCTTCTCAATTGTAATGAGAAAGAACCATATTCAGATCCTGCAACCGTTCCAGCTGCTCTTACATTTAATATACAAGCTTTGATTTCATGGTTTACTGATGTTCCATGAGCTCTAGTATGTATCTTAAATAAATTTACCGTTTTACCACCTACCTTTTGTGATACAATAAATGGTGTTCTTGCTTCATATCCATTCTTAGTAGCATATGTTTGATTATATTTTATTTCAGTAGATGTATTACCTGCTGCCATATTACCATTAAATGATCCACCACCTACAACTACTGAAGGAACAGTTTTAGATCCTACTGTTGTATGTGCCGCATAAGATGCAGAAGCTGCATTCTTAAACCAATATTTCAAATATACAGGTTTATATCTATCCTTTGGTGTTGTTCCAAATACTTTGTCGATTAAGAATTCACTTGAAGGATTTAATGATGCTGAATAAGCAGTGTCACCTGTTTTTGTTGTGTTTACGTGATTTTTTGATCCTGCACCAGCTACCTTAACTGCATGTCCTGTTGTAAAGTTCGTTGTTGAACCATAAGGTATTGCATTACCATCACTATCTTGTTCTGATGGATGGCTTGAGGCACTTAAAAATAATAGGAATCCACTTGCATCACCAAAATCTTTTCTTCTAACTACATTATCTTCTGCACCATCACCATTTACACCAGCTTTAGTATTAGATGCCGATATAGCATACCATTTTGCAGTTGGATCTACTTGACCAGGAGCTAATACAGCTACTGTTCTTCCACCCGCATCTGGAGATGCATCAAGATTGTAACTACCAGAAACAGCTATATCAATAGCTTGTTCTAAATATCCTGATAATCCTAAAATTCTTACAATTGTTACTCGGCCTGCACTCTTAAGATACATTTCAACCGTATAAGGAACATATGATTCTTTGGTTTTTGGGCCAAAAACAGCTTCAAATTCCTTAAATGATTCGATAATGGTTGGTTCAAATGCTGGCCCCTTTACTGTAGGTCCTATAATTGCAGCACCAATTTCTCCGATTGATGCTGGTAAAAAAGATAAGTCTCTTTCGTTGGTAAATACACCAGGACTAACTATTTTTTCTGCCATGTTTTAACTCCTCTTAATTTTTGGCCGGAGTGAATGTCCCTGTTTGTGGGTCCAATGTTCCAGCTCCGTATTTCTGATTCAATTCCTTAACTAGTTCACGTTCATCTGTTTCTAGTTGTATAATATCGTTGCGGAGGTTTTCTTCAGCTTGATCTATACCATCAAGTTGTCTTGAAACCTGGAACTTTTGCAGACTTAGTTGTCCAAATAGGGCTGTTTTTTGTTGGTAGCCTGTTTGGATATCTTTAATTTTTTTTAATTCATCGTCTGTAAATTTTACTTCTTTACTCATAACTATCTCCTTTGCTTTTATACATTATTTGTCTTAAATAAATATATAAAATCACCCTCAAACACTCATTAATTTAATAATTTCTACTATTATGGATATATTAATGTTGCTCCTTGAACAGTCGCTAAACTCATATATTCTACGTTTGCAGTCTTCGCAGCTGACCCTAAACCATTGTAAATCTGCAATCCAAAATAACAAGGTATATTTACAGGTATTCCATCTCCCGTAGTTATCTCATGAATCAATTGCATAGGAGTTGTTGTTACTCCTAGTGTGGATGTTTCAGCTTTTGCTGCATAAAATGAAACTTTATTAATTCCATCCCAATGCATAGCATATTCCACTACCTGATTATCTTGATCAATAGTTTGAGCTGTTCCAAAATCTGTTGCAATTGTTCCAACGCTGTCTAAAGTAGCTGCATATTCAACTTTAGTATTTCCATGTGCTTTTTTTACAAATCCTAATCTATCCGTTCCAGCTCCTGCCGCTGTAAGATAAAGTGCTGCAGTGTCAAATGCTCTTTCAGATAATCCCCAGAAAAATTCCATACCATCTACATCGGATAAATTGAATCTAATTTTAGCCCACCATTGAGATCCTGCAGAAACATCCGCGGGTGCACATACAATTGGTTTGAAAGTGGTTGCAATTGCTGTTTGATTACCATCCGCTGTTCCTGTAGTTAAATTAAATGAGCCATAAGGAAGAGTAGATGAGATGGTGGTTCCTACAGCAGCACTATTGTCTGTATCGTGTTCCCATATCGATGTATTTCCTCCTATATTTTTACCTTGTATACCATCAACTACTCCATGCAGATTTGATGGATCTATAGTCATTACCTTAATATGAGGTTGTAGTCCAAACACCATCGGAGGTGCTGTTGCATGGAACGGATCTTCTAATGCTGATCCTGATGTTATAGCTATGTTGGTTCCTTTATTTCCATTCTGTGTTAAAATAATAGAACTTGAATTGTTACCAGTTAGAGTAGTAAATGATCCAGTTCCTGCAGAAATGTTAGATGTTGCACTACCTGTAATATTTCCTGATGCAGTTATGTGGGTTAATAATAGATTTCCATCACCTGAATTTCCAAATTCTATACCCTTTTCATCACTAATGCTTGGATTTGCAAATTTTCTATCTCCAACCCAATAGTTAGTACCATATATAGCCCCACTTGAACTAATCTGTCCTACGGAATATATCGAACCACCTAATAGCTGGCCACTGGAAGATATTGTGCTAGCACTTACATATCCCTGTGCCCATATATTTCCTGATGATGTGTAATGACCTCTTGTTATTGCTACAGACGAACCATATATTTCTAATGCAGAAGCTGATATCCAACCTGACATTGAAATGTTACCAGCTGATGCAGAAATGAATTCCATTCCTACTCCTGATCCTGCATGATCTTTAACAGATGGATCGCCATGACCGATAAATAAAGCATTACTTGCACTAATATCACCTTTTACCTGTAAGGTTTTAGTAGGATGCATTCTAGTATGATGTCCTAAACCAAGATATTGAATATCACCTGAACCTGTAGCCCATATCATGTTACCAATATTCATTTGATGACTTGCAGATGGGCTAGCCATTGATATTCTATGACCAATACCTATATTGCCAAATGGAATACGATGTGGATCATTTCTCATACCCTTACCTACCATATTACCACCAGCATGTGTTCCTATAAATATACTACCTGAAAGTGATGTTTCTAATGTTTGAACAGCTGTATATGCATGTGATCCTGTTTGACCACCTGCAAGAGCTCCTATTATTACATTTTGCGAACCGGATCTATTAAGATGTGATGCAGCGTCTCCTACTATTACATTATGTTTTGGATTTGATTGAGAACCTGAAGCTTTTATCAATCTACCTAATTGATGAGCTGCATTAGCTCCTACAATTACATTATTAGAACCTGAACGCATAGTTCCTGCTGCAAGATATCCCACAATAGTATTATTTAATGCTTCACCAGCTTCTAACGCTGTTGCAGCTTGTGAACCAATTACTGTATTTCCTGATCCTGATAATGCCATACCTGCCTTATATCCTAATGATGTAGCATATCTAGCTACGAGGCCTGTTTGCCATGGTCCTATATGAACTGAACCTATACCAGCATAATTTTGATCTTTAGAAGGATCCCATTGATGTGTTCTATCATGAACTGGATCCATCATCATCCATACAGCTTCATTATCATCCGCTTCATTGTTATATCCTATCTTATAATTAGAACCAGATATCATACTAGCAGAGAATACAGCTATATTTGAATCGTAGCTTGCATGTCTTGATGATGATCCTACAAAGAATTTATCTACGAATAAATCTCCACTTGCACTTATCGAACCTTTAATTGTTAATGCCTTTGATGCTGATATTGTTCCTATTCCTACCCTTACTCCTGCATAATAATCTTTATTTTGATCTTCTGCTGAACCATATGTAGATATACGAGAATTACTTCCTGATATTGTTACTGCAGGAACCTGATTTATTAATTCATCCGTTATACCGTTTGCAGTTGATCCTGTAAAGAAATAAAATGGTGCATTTTCATTATAAAATCTATTTGCATTATTAGTATCTTTTCTAAAAAATATTTTTTCAGCATGAGCACTGTCATGAACCATAATAGATGCTGAATTATTAAATATTAAATTATGACTCATAGATACTACACCATTAAATGATGCTGCAAATTCGCCACCTTCCGGCTTAAATACATCTAATGCTATATTAGCTTCGTGATTTACTTCCGGAGTTGGATCATAATGAGGCTTTTGTCCAATTGTTAATACTTTTTCGATCATTGCATTTTCGAATGATCCAGAATTATGAACATATATAGAACCTGTAACATCTATATCACCATGATTATATTGTCCACCACTTACCATCAATGCGGACATTGAAGGATTTGATACTATTCCATACTTTTCATTTTCTTCATTATTAGAACCACTAATACGCATAGTTCCATAATGGAAGGATTTACCATATACGCTTAATGCGCCTCCTCTTGATTTAGGATCTGCACTGGCTCTTTCAGTCCAACCATGTCCTGTGAATCTTTTTGAATCTAATCTTGTTTGAACAAATACTCCTGAACCAGATACTTTAAGTGATCCAGATCTTTTATTATATTTTGCGGTTCCTGTAGAACCTGATATCATTAAGGAACCTGTAAAGTTTACAGTACCTGATACTTCTAATGTAGCATTTGGTGCAGAGATACCACCCATACCAATTCTATATCTTGGTCTATGTCCACCATTAGTTAATGCTGAATGATGGGCTGGTCCGAATACCATCGAATCACTTTGACTAACTACTGCATTCTTACCAAAGGCAACTGCATTAGAAATGACCGCACCGCTTTTATCCTTAAATGCAGCTTGTGCATAAGACCCTATAGCCGTATTATAATCAAAGGCGGAATCAAGTGAATTTCCTCTACTCGATGTACCATATCCAGCTCGATGTCCAAGGAATATATTGTAACTACCTGAGGTAGTTTGTCTTCCTGCGCTTCTACCTATAGCAATATTATCTTGCCCATCTCTAACCTGTTGCATGGTTTCATAACCTACGGTTATATTATAATCACCAGTCCTGAGTTGAGATAGATTGTTAGAACCTATAGCTGTGTTACCCTCAGATGATAATTCTTGATTGGCCATGTTACCATAACCAACTGCAGTATTTAATGCACCTGTTGTTGCTTCATCAGCTGAAAGATTACCTATAATAACATTTCTGTTTCCTGTGGTCATTTCTTGTCCAGCTCGAGATCCAATTAATATATTTGCATATCCTGTAGTAAGGTTTTGACCTGATTCTTGACCATACATATAATTTGTATGTACACCACTTGCAGATAAAAATAAAGTTTTTTCATTGTTAAAATATAATCCGTTTGTAGCGTCAGCTAAATGAAATGCTATATCATGCATTTTGCCATCAGCATCCAATTTCCAACTCGATGAAGAATATCTACCTCTAATTATATTCATAGAACCACTAATAGTAAATTCATGTTTGAATGCATTTCCTACAACTCCTACTCCTGAACCACTAGCTGGGTTCATTCTCACACCAACATGGCCTTTAGATCCTGATATTATAAATGAATGGTTAGGGTCATTTAATTGTAATCCTTCTGCTCCACTTGATTTACTAACATGATGACCAAATATTAATTTGTCATCTTTCATAGCTATATATTTTGATGAATAACCAGGTTTGCCTGTTCCTGAATTAGTTTTTAATTCAAGGGCTACCTGATCATGAGATGATTCTAATCTAACTAATGTGCTATCAGAGTGGGATACATGTAATCTTGCAGATGGTTCAGTTCCTCCAACCTGATTATCAAATACATTTATACCTAAACCTACATCACCTGTATTACTTACCTTAATTAATTCCTTTCTTGCATATGAGTGTGGACTTGTATATGCTCTAATAGATAAGGATTCGGTATGAGTAGCTCTTCTTGGAGTAGTTGATACAGATCCGCTACCAGACATTGTAGACATTTCCCAATGGGATAATCCAGATCTTAATACTAATGATGCTGATGCATCTGATCCCGAAGATTCTATTCGTGTCCTAGCATGAGCTGATGAACTTACAAATAAATTTGAATCACTAGGTAATGCTGATGCTGATGGTGCATTAATTGCTACTCTATACTGACCTCCCTTACCAACTCCTTCTGTACTACTTTGATCTGCTACGCTTCCCGTTGCTGATCCTAAAAATATATTTGCATAAACGGAATTTACATTTAATACATCCTCGCCTCTATGTTTATCATAGATTCTTACCGCATCATTGGCTAAATTAAGATATGACCAATGTGCTATTCGACCTAATTTATATCCTTGTACTCCCGCATCACCATCTCCATAATTGTGGCCTGGATCAGCTATCGTTAAAAGGTGTGACATTAAGACTGGATTGTCTTGCCCTGGTTCTAAATAAGTTCCTGCTTTATTACTTCCTGTTGTTCCTATTCCTATACCATTTAGAAAATAACTATCTGAACCTGATTGGAATATACTACCAGTTACGGTCATTGTATCATCAGACTCAGCTCCAAATTTTGATGAACCACTTGTATATATAATTGATTGAGATACTACCTCTGAATGAAATTCTTGAGCCCATATTGTATCCAATACAATTAATGAACCTGTAATTACTGCATTACCATATACATCTAATGCAGCATCCTGCCCACCAAATCTTGGTACATTATATTGACCAGTTCCAGTTCCTCTATTTACTACAGCAGGCTTTTGATCTTCAATTACAGGATTATCTAAATATATAAATTTAGCTTGGCCTATATTTCTAAATGTGCATGAATGACTTACTGTTAAAGATCCAGTTATCCAAGTATGGCCTGTAAATTGATGCTTGTCATCACATACACTATCACCCAACCATGTAGATCCTGAATTAGATAATTCATGGGATATACGAACATATGATGCTGTCAAATTAGTAACCTCAAGGTTACCTAATGACATATTACTACTTGTAATTGAATTTGGTATATTAAGGTCGTTTACTCTTGACCCTGTACCATCATACATTTCAAAGTCAGCGCGCTCGTATTGTACAAGTCGCTGAAAACTATTTTTTATCTTATTGCTTGATAAATCGCCTGGGTTTGCCATATTATTACTTTATCCTATCTTTATTATATAAATATTAACCAAAGATCTTTTTCATCTCTTCTGCAGTGGCAACTCTTGTGCCAAATCTTACATTAGTAGCTGATATCGTTTTCTTCATGTTAACTTCCTTTCCTATGTCTTTTGGTATAAGTCCTGCATTAACCGTAAGTCCTAATGTGCATCTTGTTACTCTTTCACCATCCGCGCCTGTTTGTGTTTCAAAATCGTATGATTGTCCGACCGTATTAAATTTATATGTAGAACCCCAAGCTGCTCCTTGATGGTAAGTAAACATTTCTACTAAACCATTAAGCTGTTCTATAAAATCCGTCCATATTAATAATTCGTAAGATATTACTACAAAATCAGGAACCGCTATTGAATAGTATTCATATCTTTTATTTCTCCCACCTTGTAATATAGAAAATCTATCATATTGATTTTGTGTATTATATTTTGGAGAATAATGATTTATAACATTACCCTCACCTTGCAATACTTTATTCCTAGCCAATTCATTATTATTGGTCATTGAATTTCTTTTATAAGCTATGATAGGTAAATTTTGTTTTCCTCTCCCATCTCTTAATGCAGCTAATTTTTGCATTGAGGTCCATTTCTCAGGTGAGGAATATACTACAGGCACTTTAACTTTTTTGCCTTGTTCCAAAATATATGGATCAATTTGTTGTTCAATATATCTTTTTACATTAAAATCTACATCATATAAAGTAAGACTAATATCTTTAACATTATCATCATCCCTTCTAATCTGAGTAGACCTATTAGGTTTAGTAGGTTTAGGTTCAGGAGTTGTAAATCTTGGAGAATTAGGATTTACAGGAGTCGCACCTGGAGCTGATTCATTATCAGGCCTAGCTACTACTACTGGATTCATCGCAGCTGGATGAAATCTATGTAATGTCGGTGTTGGTCTTTTTCTAGCCATATCTTATATATTTTTTGGGTAATCGTATTTAGTTGTTTCCGAATTACCATATCTAGGATCCTCTATTTGTATTCTACTCATTCTTGTCATATGGCAATTACATATAATACTATGTGAATTACCCCATTCTGTTCCGGCTCTAGAATAATCTGGATCCTTCCCTCCTATAATTTGATTCTCTACTAATGTATCTATTTCAAAATAAGCTTTATCCCATTCAATTAAATCTCCAACCTCAGGAACAAAATCCTGTGCATGTGCTGGAAGATCTAAAAATTCGTGTCTAAGAAATGAAAATGTAGCTCTCTGTTGTAAATCTATACCAAATGATTCCTCAGCATATTCCTGATCCTCTCTGGTAATTAAACTAGGAATCTTTACTCCAGCATAATAGGTTTTTTCAATACCCTCACCGTATACATTAGTATCCGATTCATCCATTATAAGTTTATAAAACAATATCTCGGTTCTAATAATTTTATTTATTAGTTCCTGATTTAATTGTCTAAATAGACTTATATCTCTCTGACCTGTAAATAGTGGCATATTTATCCTATATATATTTTAAGTGGTACTCTAGCAATCGATTGTTGTAAATTTTCCGTTTCTTCTCTTTGTTTTTCCAATTGTGACCTTCTACTTGTCGCTTCTAGGTTCTCTCTTAATTCGTTTACTAATCTTTCCTTTTCTGTTGTAGCTTCCTGTCTTAGGGTTTCTCCATCTAATGATACATCTGCATTTGGAATAGGAATAGAATTATATTTTCCTCTAACAATACCTAATAATTCCTTAGCTGATGCTAAAGTGTATTTTCTAATCCATTGCCTACCAACTGAGTTAATATTACGATATGGTATATTATCATATGGTATATTACTATAATCGGATATCACCGCAGAACCTGATACTGCCCAATCATTATCCCTTAATGGATTGTCCTTTTCTCTAGTAACAATATACTCAAAAAATAATTTTTGAGATTGTTGTGGTATTGGAAATATTTTTAATTTATTATTTCTTAATTGAAATGAGTAAGCTGATTTTCTTATTTGGTCATTAAATTCAATAGCTTGTATTCTAAGAACATCCGCATAGGTAGGCATTAATAAAAAGCTTACTCCTGGAGAATAATTACCCCATCCGAATCCATCTAACATACCCTGTGATCCAGCTCCTGATCCTACATAAGGATCAAAGAATCTATTAATTGCTGGGGTAGCATCATTATATATTCTTCTAACTTCTATTTGATTTCCGCTTTCACTAACATTACCCCATAAACTTTGTAAATCATAATCTTGCTGGCTTGATGATACCATTATAGAACCTGTCTTAAATTCTATATTACCACCCTCTTCACTTTCCGTTCCATATTTTTTTGATAATCTTATAGTAGAACCAAATGAAGGAGTAATATCCTTTCCAGTAAAATTACTAGCTGATGTAAATCCTTTTACATCCAACATATTATCACGTATATTAAATTGATTAACCTGAGCACCATATTCGGCTACTGATTCCTCAAAGCAAGCATAAATATTAATATCCTGTAATTCAATATCTACTAAGGGATATCCTAATTTTTGAGCTACGAAGATAGCAGTGTTAGGTCCATCGGTTTGAAAACTAGCATCAGCATCATATAATGCTAATGGTGTATTTCCACTAATTGCTGATCCGCTTCCGGGCCAAATTGGTATGTCTACTCCTTTGTTTGCCATTTTCTATTTCCTCTTTAATAAAGTATTCGTCTATTATAAATATGAAGTTTTCTAGGAATGTGGGAAGTTATTGTAAACTTCTAATAAATCTTTTAATATAGGGTGTCTATAATTTTCATGCAGAGTTACTGTATGCATTCCTTTGACCGATTTTATATTGGATAGGAATGATAGGCCGCTATCTTTATGTCTTTTTAGATCAACCTGATTTATATCACCACAGAACATCATTCTGCTTCCTACTCCAACTCTTTGTAATATCATTAAGGTTTGACTATTATCCAAATTTTGACATTCATCTACTATCACTGTTGAATTGGTAAATGTTCTACCTCTCATGTATGATACTGGGACTATCTCTATTTGTTCCATTGCCACCATAGCATCGATTCTTTCTCTACGCAATAGTTGATACATGTTTCCATATATAGGTGCTACCCATGGATCCATTTTATCCTTAATGTTTCCTGGTAAATGACCTATGTCTTCTTTTGAAATTGTAGGTCTTGTTATTATTATTTTAGTTGCCCATTTATCTAATATTGATTGTAATGCAATTTGGCAAGCTAAAAGTGTTTTTCCTGAACCTGCTTCACCTAATAATACCGATACATCATTTTCTAATATTTGAGCCTTTGCCTTCTTTTGTTCTTCAGTAAGTGAAATTTTGAATCTATAACCTTTTTTAACATTCTTTGGGCGATCTTTCTTCATTGACATATAATTCTCCTGAAACTATTGATTTATTATAAATAGTTGTTTTTAGTCTGAAGTATAAAAAAAGACCTCCCTAAATAGGAGGTCTTTTTAATGAAATATATTAAAGTGATATTACAGAGTATGTAATCCTCTAACTTCAATCTTACCATAGAATTCTGGTCTAACGATCTTCTTCGCGTAACGCGTCATCACACCTTTTCTTGGTGTAAAGTTTTTCGGATCGTAAACTAGTGGAGTCATAATTAATGGAACATATGGAGCATATACAGCACCAGTTTCCAAGAATTGAGTTCCTCTAAAGCCCATCAAGATAGTATTCTGAACCATGTAAGGATTTTTGTAAACAGTAAATCTGTTATTCAATTGTCCTACTTTCTGAACACCCATTGCAAATTGAGATGAGTTACCATCTGTGTTTGCAGCATATCCAGGAATTGATTCTAATACAGTAGCTACATCTGGAGAACAAACTAACCAGTTTGCACCACCACGCATAGTTTTTTGGTGAATCTTGTTACTAACCTTTTGGATTTTAGTTCCTAAAGTTTGGAACCAAAGACCTTGGTTGTAAGCTTCACCAGTATTAGCACCTACCCAGATATTATTACCATCGTATTTTTCACCAATAGTAACTGACCATCTTTCAGTAGTTAATGCATTTCTTTGTAACATGTCTAAAATTTCTAAATCAATCTCTTGTGAGATGTATTCAGATAACATAGAAGTTAATTCAGCTTCAGCATCAATAGAGTGATAAGCATTTAAGTCTTGAGCGAACTCAGGAGTCCAAACAGCTTTCAACTTTCTAGTCTTAGCTACGATTGGAATACTCTTCATTTCTAAATTGATTTCTGGAATAGCTAAATCAGTTTCAGGGTTTGCAGCTGTAGCAGCAGAAGTAGTTTCAAAGTCACCTCTAGTGATATCAGTTGGAGTTTTAATGAATTCAACTTTATATCCTTGTCTTTTCGTTTGACCTGAACCAGATACTACGAATTGAATATAAGTTCCATTTGCAGCTTCATTACCTGAAGAATCAGTTAATTTAGTAAACTCTGCAAAACATTTTTCAACGATTTTTCTGTTATCGTTAACTGTTGAACCAGACACGTGAGTTAGGTTGAAAGCTCTTACAGCTTCTTTGTCTATAAATTTGTGTCCAGTTGTTCCATCAGCTCCTGTAAATAGAGATGAAGTAGCAAAGTAAGCTCTATATACTTTTCTACCACCTAATGCTGCAGATGATGCAACATCTCCACCGTGGAATTGACCAGCATATGATTGTGAGAATACAGTATTAAAGTTGTAGTCTACACCTCTTAATGAAGCTGTAGTTGCTAATATACCATATCCTAATGCGTCATTGCCGTCGTTATTATTTAATCCAGTTGATACAAACTTGTTTGTATAACCAAATCTACCAGCTCCGTAAAGACCTTCTGATGGGTCTCCACTTTGATTAGTTTCACCGAATACAGAGTCTTTTTGTGAATCTTTACCTTGAGCAGTTTTGAAGTCTGCAACCGAAGTTCCATACTTGTAGTCAAGATAAAAGATAAGACCTGACGGTAAGTTCATAGGTTGTACTGAAACGAAATCTTTAGCTGCAATTTCTGCGAAGATTCTTCTAACTAAAGGTAAAGCTACACCTGACCACTCTTCCGAGTTTGATGCAGTTCCTGTTCTAGATGATTCATCGATAAGTTGCTTAGCTTGGTTCTCTAAAAGAACTGCCATACCGTGTTTTTCGTAATCGTTGTCCAACCCTTCTAAAAGACCAGTCTTCATCCATTTTCCTACAACTGCTTTTGTTTCAGTCAATTGCTGTCTATGGATGTTACTAGTATTGTCTAAAATGTTTCTAACACTTTCCATTTTCTTTTCTCCTTGGGTTAATTGATGAGTCCAGCTAATTTTTTGAATCTATTAGCCATTACGTCACCTTCGTTTAATATTCTTGTTTTTCTTGGTTTCGTTGAAGCAGTTGGTTTAGACGCCATACCTTCTTTGATAGTTTTTACGTTACGTGTTGACGTTGTACTATTCATAGATTCAGCTAATGTTGAATAAACTAATTTTACTTCACGAATGTTTTTTGCTCTATCAAAAGTTTCAATAACTTTTAATTTCTGTCCTTCACTTAAACTATACGCTTTGAATAGTTTATTAGTAAATAACAGTTTGCCATTCAATAGATTTACTTCATTGATTTTACCTTTAAGGAAACGTACTACATCGTATGCTTCTTTAAGGTCAGCTTTCAATGTTTCAGTAACATCAACACTTTCTTCTTTAGTGTCTTCAGTTTCATCCATATCGTCTTCTTCCTGAAGTGATCTTATGATCTCTTCTAAATCAACTTCTTCCTCAAGTTCTTCAGTCTCATCCATATCGTCCTCTTCAGTAAGGTCGTCTGGGCTAGAAACTTTTGCTGGATCTTCAGTATCGCTGCTATCAGCATTGTCTACTTTGTTATCCGCTGATCCAATATCAGACGAATCAGTATCTTCAGATACTTCATCCATGTCCTCATCTTCTTCAAGCTCTTCCTCAAGTTCTCTAATGATTGACTCTAGTTCTAAATCTTCTTCCATCTCTTCACCTTCGTAAGTTTCATCAGTATCCTCTGCATTTTCATAAGTTTCATCAGTGTCCATGTCTTCTTCAGTAGATTCATAATCTTCCATTGCTGGCGTTTCTTCATCTTCTTCCATGTCTTCTGATCCTTCATGATGTGCTTCTGGCATTTCATCATCCTCATCCATATCTTCATCTTCGTGCATGTCTTCTTCCATGTCTTCGTCGTATGTTTCTACGGTTGTGTCAGTTTCTTCTAATTCTTCTTCTTCCATTTCTTCAGCTTCATTTTGAATTTTAGCTGATATCATGGATTGAAGTTTTGGAGTGAAAGCTTCTTCTAGAGCGATTTTTGCGTTAGCTAATGCAGTTTCTCTTACAGCTTTAGCGTCAGCGATTGCTTCTTTTAACAAATCGTTGCTCATTGTTGTTCTCCTAAATTTTAATCGGAAATAAGATTATTAAGAATCTTAATAGGTGGGTTATTTTTTATCGACGCTACATAAGATAGTAGTAACGTATTATAGATATAAATACGATAAAAAAAAGGAAAACATTCATTTTCCTTTAATTTTCTTTAATTTTTTAGTCTTTTTTCAAATATATTAAGACACTTTATTATGACCTGTATATGGTGTTGATATTTATCTAGCCGTTCCGTCTATAATAGCTGTCCATGTATGCTTGTTACTATTGAACCTATCTATCTTTCTTTGTTCATTTTTCATAAGCCCAACAGCTCTCTCCTTTTCTACTTTACGTTTCAAAGATGGTTTGATATAATATCTTTTATCTTTAAGTTCTTGGATTATACCTGTATGTTTCATCATACGTCTAAATCTTTGTAGTGCTTGATCTATACTGGATCCTTCAGGTACTTTAACACCTCTCGGTTGTCCTTCAATTTGATAATCCTGTCTAGTAAGTCTTTTTCTACGTTTGAAATTTTTTTTCTTGAAATCGTGATTACGTGTATTTGTATCCGATTGATTCCTGTGCTTCTGGTTTCTACTGTATGCCATTCTTTTGTTTTATATTATACGTTATTTATATATAAATATACAAAAAATATTTGAACTAACCAAATGTTTTTAGTGATATTTTGGTATGTCTTTAGTATCCATTAAATACATGTCGCCACGCTGATCATATACTATTGACATATCTCTTAAAGCTCTTCCATTACGAAATAGTTTTTCTACAGGTACGCCATCCACATTTTGTTCAAATCCATAATCATCCATTAATTCATCCATATCAAACCTTGATCCCTTTTTGATACGCGTTTCTACATCCTTTATTGGACCTCTTACCTCATTAACTTTTTTTGATGGAGCTAATGGTATTCTATTATCATTTTCACCTATTTGATAGTATCTTCCTAATTTTTGTCCTATGTCTTCATATAGAGCTTCCATACGCTGTTGCATAGTATTAACCTCATTTGCTGCTTTTTCAAATTTTGAAAGATTAGCATTTATTTCTTTTACATCCTTCTTAACGGTAACTGAATCAAACCAATCATCAGTTTCAGATAATGCTACTTTCCCAGCCAATTCACAAAGTTCCTTTATTGCGCCGATTACCTCTTTAACACTTTTAGGTCTATAAACATGTTCGTTAAATTTATTAAATTTAGCAATAGTATTATTAACTACTTGTTTTTCCTCCATAGTTAATTTTCTAAAATTTTCTTCAACCTTTGATTCGTTGACTAATGGTCTCATTTTTAACATATCTTATTCTCCTAAATTATATTACAACAGCCTGTCATTTCACAAAGTATATCACGGATAATTTTATCCACCTTTGATTTATTTGGCTGTGCTATTGTACCTTCCGCTATTATACCTTCACTTTGTATAGGTTTCATGAATGCACCATGAGTTGATGGATTAGAAACAAAGTCCCAACATATTAATTCAAAATCATCTTCTACCTGAACAGTAGCTTCATCAACCTGTTTTACAGATCCCATACCTCTAGAACTAATGCCTAATGTAATTCCGGCTTTTAATAATTCTTTTAATATATTACCAGATGGTGTAGATAATATTTCTACCTTGCCTACAACATCATCTCCCTTCCACCATACATCCTTAACATTATGAGATACATTTTGTAGATTTACTACGGATGCTTCAGGATGATCTAATTCACCTAATGCCCTATTTTCCGCAATATTAATTTTTTTATATTGTGCAACTTCTCTAGCAAGAATATCCTTAGGATATACCCTACCATTTTGATTTTTAGCAGAAGCTCTTTGTAATACACCCTGTACTATAAGACGACCATCATTTGTTTCTGTGGCTTCTCTTAATTGCTGAGGAGATACCTCAAAGTTGATAGTGTCTATTAACAATTTTTTATTCATAATGTTATCCCGCTAATTCCTTTAATTGTCTTCCTATGCGTAATATTCGTTCACCGATCTTACCAATACGAGTCTTAGATGATTTCCAATAATTATCACTACTAACACCCATTTCCGTTTTAAGCTTATTATTTTGCTTTACTATTCTTTCTATTTCAAATAGTTTGCGGTTAATTTCTTTAATAGCTGTATTAACCTTTGCTTTAGGGGTAGAAGAAGGATCGCTCTTATAATCATTATAAGTTAATTCATTCATTGCTTTTTTATATATCGACTCACCCATCTTTCCTACAAATATTTTTTTAGGTTTTTTCTTTACCATTTTATAACCTGTACTATTTTCTGCATTTGATTTTTCCTTTTCATCATCCTTATCTGTTTCGCCAGAAAATGCGTATGGTGTCTTAGGTGGTCCTGCTCCTCCATCTAAATTACCAGTTACGCTCATCTCTTCAAGATCGTTTAACTCTTCGGTAATTTTTTTTATGTAGGATTTAATATTATTTGACATTTTTAAGTTCCGTAATTAATTCATACAATTTTAATAATGATACAATTTCCTTATCCTTAATTGTTCTTGATTTACCCAATCTATTAGCCTGTTTCATAACCTCAGCTAATTTAATTTTTAATACAGGATCATTTACGGATTTAATTTTACGGTTAAGGGTTCTTTTAATATAAGGAACCTCAGATATAATATGTTCTTTAAGGCTTGAGGTATCCGAAACATTATTAATAAACTTTCTTAAAAGTCTTTTTTGTCTTTCATTTAATTTATCATACTTACTATTAAACTTATCAATTAAAATTTTATAAGATAATAATCTTGTATCCTTATCTTGTCTACCATAATCCTCTGAGATTAAGGTATTTGATTTTCTTGGAGCATCACCCTTAAGTATATGTTCAATTAATTGATATCTATTTTTTACATCCTCTGCCGGTTGTAATTGTGTTTCAAATAATCTAAATACTGATCCCAATTCTCTATAATTATTTACTCTAGACTTAAAAAATAATTCAGGATCAAAATTTTGTTTTATTTCCTTAATTAAATTATATTTTTCCCTTCTTAGAGATGATGAGTTTAATTGTCTTCTAGCTGATAATGCTGCATCCAAAAATTTATTAGCTTTATTTTCCGTTGAGAACTTTTCCTTAATTACACTTTGATATAATTCCAATTCCTTACCCAATTGAGTATTAGAGTTAAAATATTGTTTAATTATCTTAACGGCTGATGAATCTTGGTCAGCTAATGTATCCGACGCTATCTGTCTAACTAGCAATTCAAATAGAATACCTGTATTTCTGTATTTAGAGTGTTTCATATGCCTTTGCTTCCTTGTCTTATTATATTGTATATTTCCTCTTAAATAAATATTAAGTTTGGAAAAAATATTACATATCCATTAGGTTATTCTCGTCTAAAATCGTACCTTTATCCGAATCCGACGATGGTTTATCCTCTAATGTTTCTTTTATTATCTTTCTAGTCTTGGTTTTGCCATTTAATGACTGGACTAGTGTTTTCATTCCTATTGAATCCTTACTATATTCCTCACGTTTAAGTGGACTATTGCCTCTGAAATTATGTTTCAATGGTGTTGGGTCCCTAAACGTCTTAGATAAGTCCTTATTACCTAATGGATCTTGACCTCCATAGTGTTTTGTTGAAGCATATGAATTACCTATATCAGGCCTTCCAACCGGATTCTCTGCTGGATCATCATCCTTGTTATGATCTTTACCTAATGATGCTAAATCATGTGGAGTTCCAAATGATTGATGAGATTTCGCAGGATCATTACCTTCCTGTTCTATTTGGCTGTGTCTAAAGGATTGTTGTAAATCCTTAACTACACCTACTTGTTCTCTTTCCCACTGTTCCTTACTCATATTTAGTATATTTTCGTACATCCATTCATTTGATATAATTTTACTACCTTGCATATCACTAATTAATCTAATTTTTTCTTGCCACAGTGAAACCTTCTCCTGTTCATATACGGTTGATGGAGTTGTAAGAGCTAATTCAAAATTAATTAAATCATCATCTGTATATCCTTGAGTATATAGGTGAACTATTGCTATTTTAGTTAATTCCGATACTACTATTCTTTGAATTCTTTCGATTGTTCGTGCGAATCTAATATCCTCAGCCGCTAAAGTTGCTTTACCTTCAATACCTTCCTCATATCCTAAAAATGCTTTTGGTACCCTAAGTGCTGACATCATTTTATTTTTAAGATATTCAATATCATCTATTGCATTAAATTCTAATCCTGCTAATGATTCTATTCTCGTGCCACTTTCACCACCTCTTGTCGGAAGATAAAAATCCTCCATCATATTTTGTATATTAAATTTAAGATTATAGTCTCCTGTATTAGTATCTACAAATGGAACCTTTTTCATCTTATCAATAATAGCTTGCATATACCCATCTACCTCATCTGGTGGTATATTACCTACATCTATATTAAACATTCGTTTTTCTGGAGCTCTCATGATACGATGAATCATCATTGCGTCTTCCATCATTATCAATTGTTTCCAGGTCTTCCTAGCTGGCTCAATCATTGCTCTACCATATGGTAAAAAATTTGTATCGGATAATAATCTAAAGTGAGCTATCTCAAAACTTTCATATTGTTCCTTACCACCTACACCATCTTGCGTAAATCTTGATGAATAAGGATTTTCAGGATCATATCCTTCCTCTCTCCATATTTCGTAAGGAGATAGTGGAACCACATTTACTATTCCATACTTTTCGGCTATATCTAATTTTAGAAAGAAGTCTCCATACTTGCATAAATTACGAACCCATGGCCAAAGATTAAATTCTATATTAAGAACATCATAAAATAAATTATGAACTATCTTTTGTATATCCTCTTTATGGCTTCTAATTAATAATACATCACCAAATTCATTTTTCATGGTTGTTTCATCAGCATATATATCCAAAGCTGATGATAATATTGAATCGGTATCCATTGCCTCATAGTCATTATATAGATCACTCTTTGCATATTGGAAATTCTGCTGTACCTGTGAACCATATCCTCCACCGTGTGATTGATTGTTTCTTCTTAATCTTGAAAATCTATCTATACCACCTTGACTTTTTAGATTACCCGATGATTGTAGTCTTGAAGTATCAGAAACCTTCAGTCTTTTACCACCTACATTCCTAACAACTACGTTACTAGAAAATAATTTTTTTAATCTACCAAATATTGATTTATCCGCCATTGTTTTATTCCTCTTTATATAACTATTATAGTAACCAAGTTATATCGTTTTCTTGATTACCTATTTTTTGTTTCCATGGATTATTTTCAGGTGCATTATTACTAGTATACACTCCATGGCTATTATTTTTTCTAATATTACTCAATGCTGACTTAGTTAATTCAATACCTTTTTGTCTAAGCATAAGAGCAGTATCCCTTACCCACATTGAAATAGCAAATGCCATTACTAAATCATCATTATATCCAACCTGAGCTTGTGGTTTATTTCCTTTCCATATAAATACCATTAATTCATCAACCAATCTTTTGGATTTAATGTTACAAGCTCTTTCTCTAAAGTATGTCTCTAGTTTAGATATAATTAGTGGTCTGGTTTTTGAAGTCGTCGTAAATCCAGGAACCATTTTATCATCTGGTCTTAGATCATAACGTTTTTTTAATCTAGACTTTGTATCTACTATAGAAAGATCTGCTGTTGAGTAAAATAAATTTTTATAATTTCTATCTATTGCTGGTTGTATAGCTGCCCAACCTATATTTGCGTTTTCTACTACAAGCATTGCATCATTCCATTCCGTTGCTACATTAACCAACATATTACCGAAATCCTTAGTCGGCAATTGTCCTTTATATTCGGCTACTTGAGTAATGGTTTCAATTTCAATAACATGAAATGTAGAGAAATCCGTAGAATCACCTCTTGCAACATCAGCAACAACTACATAATCTTTACTATAATCAACGGATTGCCATTTCCAATAATTTCCATCAAATCCTTCTTTGGATATAGGATCACATACTTGGTTTTGCTCATACCATTGTATTGTTGTTCCATCAACTACTGTATGACCAGATGTTATAAAGTCACAATCACATTCCTGTGCTGCCATTTTAGAACCTAGAAGTTCATCTTGTTTATCTCGCCAATCCTGTTCTCTGTCTGGGTGTAAAGTCCAATGTAATTTAATCGGATTAAATCCATTAGATCCTGCTTCAGCGCCTACCCATGTTTTGTGAAAGAAATTACCTGTTCCATTAGGTGTCGATAGAACTATTGCTCCACCTCCTGTTGCTAATGTTTGTTGAGAAGAAGCCCATATTTCATCTATATTATCAATAAATGCGGCTTCATCCATTACAAGTAAAGATAGTGCTTCAGATCTACCAGCATCTCCTGCAGATGATACTGCTTTTATTTGAGATCCATTTTTGAACCTTAAAGATAGTTTATTATCTTCTACACAATTACCTTTTAACCAGGTTGGTAAATTATCATGCATTACTCTAACCTTAGTTACTAAATTTTTTGCTACCTCTTGTTTTGTTGCAATTACCAAAATATTTTTATCATTTTGAAATAACATTGTCCACAGCGAATATCCTGCAGTTAATGTGGATATGCCTAGCTGTCTTGATTTAAGGATAACATTATAATCATTATCTCTAAATTCTCTTAATGATGATTCTTGGAATGGGTATAGATTAAATTTAATTTTACCTTTTTGTGGATGTTGTATATAACAATACTTTTTCATGAAATGTACAGGATCTTGAGCACATTTCGTGAATTCTAATTTTATTATATCTTTTAAGCTTTTCTTTGCCATAATAGTCCACCTTCTTATAATAAATATACAAAAAATTTATTTAAGAAACAAATTTATTGAGGTAAACTATAATCTACAATGTGTATTATTGCTATGGTTCCGACAATGCCTAGAACGACTCCGCCAGCTGGAGAATTCCAAAATTTATCCTTTCGCGATAATTCTTTTTTATATAAATTAATATTTTCATTCAAAAATTTCTTCTGCTGAATAAGCAAGCTAATTTGTAATGAATCATTTACCGATATCTGTTTATTAACATCTATAATTTTATTAAGATCTAAAATAAATAAATCTTGTTTGGATATTACAGAATCTAATGATGTAATTTTTAATTTATATTCCGTATTAAGTTTTTTTGATAATTCATATGCTACCTTATAATCCTTAGTCTGTGAAAATCCTATAGTAGATATACAGAGTAGTATAATGGTAAGTAATTTTTTCATAACCTCCTCCTTTATTATTATAATATTTTTCCTAATTTGGATTTATTAAATAATTTGTGTATTGCAGTCCATATTTTCATTTCAGCATCAATCCCACCAATTTTATCCATTTCATCAGTATCGGCTTTTTTCTTTATATCCTGTAATGTACTTAATAATCCACCATGACCCATATTGTCTGATATTTCATAATACTGTTGTTTTAGATCGTAGTAAGAGTTTCCTTCATTTAGAGAACCGAATGGTTTAGTTGTAACTACTCCACCAACTCTTTCGTTTATTGATTCTAATGCTTCCTGCATTCCAACTATTTTGCCCATTTTTTCAGGAACCTCTAATGCAACGGCTATTTGTTTAGCATACAACTGAAGTTGAGCTCTTGTTTGACCTTTTGGGCCTTTTCGAAGTTCATGCATAAGATGTGTTAATAAAATCTTGCTGTTCTTTACCCACTCATTTTCAAATCGTTTATCCATTGGTGCTTCGGTTAATTCAGCTTCATTTAATTTACCTTCACCAATCATTTTTTGTATTTTTACCCATTGAGCAGGAATACCTTTTACACTATTCATGTAATTATAAGCTCCATTTGCCATTCCGAATAACATATTATTTTTTTTAATGTCTGGGTTTTTCTTATATTCTTCCATCTTAGCCTGTAAGAAGTTAACCATCTTTTCCCATTCTCTAACAAATCTTGTATCAATTGGTTTTATAGCTTCTGATATAGGTTCTTCTTTAACTACATGCTCATGTACATGACTTTCTAATACTTTTAATTTTTTAGTAGGTATATTTTCAAAGATTTTGCCAGTACCAAAATCAACATCAACAAAATTAACCTCTCCTGATTCATTTAATGAATGATTTACTACCTTGCCTTTTTTTCCTGATTTAACTTCTTGTACATGTTTTGGACAATCATGAACTACCTCACCCGTTCCGTATTTAGGAACAAATGGATCCTTAGTATCCGCTTCAAATATTCTTTTGATTTCCTTTCGAACTGCTAATCTAAATTTTTTCTCAGTATTTTTCATATTATCCCACTTTAACTAATTTATGTGTTTGTGTAGCCATCCATGAATTACCTACTCCAGCCATTTTTGCTGCCTTCTTAATAGCTTCAACGGTAGATCTTGCCTTTACCGTATAAACTTTTTTTGGATCCAAATCTACACCGCTTAATTTCATTGGTGCAAATTGCATTCTCCAGGTAGCGAATCCTTCATTAACAACAGCTTCGGTTTTCTTTGCTACAGTTCCTAATTTTTTATGAAGATACTCATCACTATCATCTGTATCGCCATCGTTGTCAATATCTTTATCTTTAAGATCATCAAATTTAGTTGCCGCTTCTTTATCATCTATATGATCGACCTTCTCATTTATTTTTTCTTGCTTTTTAACCCAAGTATCTATATTAAATTTCATCATAGTTGTCCCCTTTCATTAAAAAATTCCTTAGCTTCCGATAAGGATTTAATTTCTTTAAGATCCCAATATAAATCATCAAGTTTAGAACCTTTCATTTTTTTGTGTAATATTGCTTTTTGAAATTTTGCAGCTTTTTTACCATCTGGTAACATATATGCTCCACGGAATCTACCACCTTTTCTTAAAGCCTGAGATGCCTGAACTCTAGGAATACCAGCTGCTCCTATTTGACCATTAGGTAATACTATAGTATACTTCTGCTCATTTATAGAAGGAGTATCCTCTTTTACTGGTTCTGATTCAGTAATTGGATTCCATTTCATTTTTTTAAGCTTTGCACTAGGTAATTCACCTAACACATTTTCATTGATTTTATTAAGAGTTTCCTCATTCAATAAATCTTTTAATCTAGCCATATAATTTTTCTCACTTTTTAATATCTTACTCCCGGAACTAGTCCGGGAGTTTTGATATTGTTTAATTGCTAATAGTTAACCGTCAACTATTATGAGTTAGCAAATGGTGTAGCTGTGTTTCCTGTACCTATTAAGCTACCATGAACTGCCCACGTTTTAGCTGCTGAAGTTCCTAGTATAGCTATACAAGTTAAATAAGAACCTGCAACTCCTCCTGTTGTTGATCCATTCATAGTAATGTAGTCATTAGCTCCACCTGTATGTGCTGAAAATGAATCACATTGGTCAGCTGCAGTTGAAGTAAGTTGTGTAAATGTTACACCGCCTAAGAATCCATGACCATCAGATCCTGCGATAATTTCATGATCACCTGTCGCTGTTATAGCTGAAATGAAATGAAATCTCATTCCTAGTACTGGTGCTGGTAATGTAAAAGTAGATGCTGCTGCTGTATCAAATATACATGTTGCACCTGAATTAGCTGCTGTTAAGACTGTAGCTCCTCCACCACTTAAAACTACTTGCCCAGTTGTTAAATGAGTAACTAGATCATTAAAGTGTCTTGCTTTTGCAGGAACTGACGCTAGTCTGTTGTCTCCTGTGCCTCTTGGGCTCGCGTTTGCGAAATCGATTTTAGTAAATGCCATTTTTTAATCTCCTATAGATTTTTTTCTGCTTCGGCTAGAGCTGCTTCTAAATCCGCTATTGTTTGATCGTTCTTTTTAACGATTTTTTTTGCGTCTTTAACCTGCTTACTTCTACCGTCTGCAGTTTTAGTTAATTCGGTTAGTTCGTTATTAAGTTTTTGTTTTTTGACATTAACCTCCTGAATTTGAGATTCTAACCGTTTAACCTCTTCTTCATTCTTTTTAATTTTGGGATTTATTTTTCGCCCTTTTGCTTTTGCTGCAAGCAATATAGCTAAAATAGATCCTATTAGTCCTATTATAAATAGTATTGATTTTTTTATCTTACCCATTTTTAACTCTGTTCCTTTTCAGTAAAATTATATTTATCATCTATATACTTCTTAAAGTATGAATACATTTTATTCATTAGGTCTGTATTATCCTTAAGATTGTTTAATGCATTAACTACAGTTTGTTTATCAATTTGATTTTGTTCTGGTGTTTTTGCTGGATCATTTGGTTTTCTTATAAAATCTACATAATTAGGCATCGATCCTAATGTAGTAGTTAATTGTAAAACATAATCATTCATTGATTGTATCATCTTATCTAACCTTTCATCACCTTCAGAAGCCTTTGTCTGTTCCTGTTCGATCATAAATTGTTTTATGCGCCAATCTCTATCACTAAATTGTTTTGCCATTTTTAATCCCAAAATATCATTTTACCAATTACACCTAATACTGCTATCCATAATGACCACATAGTAGCATTAGCCTTTTTTCTAAAATCGGTATTTCTATTTACCCTAGCAATTGCTCCTCTATCAGGATCCAATAATACTTTTTTTATCATAGTGATATCTTCCTGCATTTTACCTTGCCCGTCCTTTAGATATTTTACATCTTGCTTAACAAGTTTTATTTCACTATGTAAATGTTCGTTAGTTAATCTTGCCATTATTATTCGCCTAAGTTAATGCCTTTGTTTGAAACATGTTCTCCAACATTACCTGCTGCATATATTCCAAATACCCATTTAACAAATTCTGCCCATTGAGTAAAGTCCGCTTGTTTAGTTGCTACAAATACTATTGATGCTAAAAATAGAATCATTGCGAACATTAATTTTTTACTTTGTAATTGTGTTTTAAGATTGCTCATCTTCTTTCTCCGATTTTAATTCATTATACTTACTACCAAGTCTTGCCTGCTCCCTTAAATCATCCTTGAATGATTCAAATTGCGTTTGTATTTTTTCATTTATTGAATCCACAGATTCAGGTAATTTCCATTTTTCAACCTTACCATCACTATTTACAAAATCCATTTGTGTAAAGGTATTTTTAATTATATCAACTTCCTGCTCTGCTTCCTTAATAAATGATTCTACATTTTCTTGTATTTTCTGTCTTTCATAATTACCGTATATATCCTCACCCTTTACATATCCTTCACACAACATTAATGTTTCTTCCTTAACTACACAATCATGACATTTATTTTCCCTTGTAACAAATTGATGATCAAATCTGGATAATTTCTTTTTACAATTAGGACAATTATTAGTATTAATTAATTTCCTAATTTTATCAAATCTACTTACCTTAGATTTATATCCATCCTTCTGTATCCATTTTTGACCATTTGCATCTACCCATTCGTCACCTACAATTCTTTCTGATTGATCCTTTTCAAATCCAACGGTTGCCTTAGTCTGTGATCTATGAGATCCTCTTAACATCTCATTGACCGCTTTAATATTTTTTAATTTACTCATAACTATTTTTCCCTATCTCATTAATATATCATCGTACATTGATAAATCACGATCATAAACTTTATTATTTACCTTCTTAATTGGAAAGGATCTTAAATCCAATGTATTCCCATTATCCAATTGAACATTATATCCATTCACAGCAACTACCTTTGCTTTTTCATCTCTAGCTACTTTACCAAATTTGAAAAATCTATCATAAGTAATTATATCACCACGATTTGGTTTTAACTGCTTTTGCATAAACGCCATTTGACTTTTAGATAATTTATCATTTAATAATTTTTTCTTTTCATCAACTGTTTCGTTTTTGCCTTTTTCATACTTATCTTTAATCTTACCTATTTCTTCATGGTTCTCACCCTTACCAGCTGCAGATTGTATTTTTTTCATTCCTTCCTTACCATACTTCTTAACACCTGCTTTATATAATATACCACTTTCAACAATGTAATTAAAAATTTCCTCTCTGACTATTCCGCGAATTTGTTCTTCTTGTTTTGACATAAGTTTCTTTATCCTAAATTTTAATGCTGGTCTTCCATTTATAGTAGGTTGGCCTTTATCATCAGTACCTATATTTTTTACTTCTACTGGCTTATTCTTAAACCTGCCTGTAAGTATAGTGTCTCCTATTTCTAAATCAATCTTCATATAAATAATTAGAGCATTACATATAAAATAAGCCAGTAATCTGGTTTACAGGTGCAAATGCTCCAGTAAATTTATAAGTTTTGCCCTTATATATAAATACTATACCTTCCGATGGAACCACTCTTGAAAACCCTCCAATTGCTTGTATCTTTTCAAGCTGTTGAGCTACTCTAGCTAATTTTTTAGGATCTCCTCCAGCTTTTACTCCTGCTATTGCTCTATCTACCTGCTTTCTCATATCCTGTACCGCTTTATCAGGATTTGCTGCTAGGAATCCTGATGCGTTTGTTAATATTTCAGCCCCTACCTCAAAAAATAAGGTTTCCATAGCAAACATATTTTTCTTTACCTGAGCAGCATGATTTTCTTTATCAATTGTCTTTGCCCAAGATAATATTTTTTCGTCTTCTATATTTTGTTTATTTAATCTATATGATTTATCAAAAAATGCCCAACGTTTAGTTAGTCCTACTAATATATCATTTGATACTGTTAAAGGGGCTTTGGTGGTAATAAAATTTTCCCACCACTTTTGATGATATAAAGATAAAGTATCATTATCCGATAATTTGAATTCGGATTTAATTTTATTTAGTTTACCAAAAAATTTACCTTTCATTTTACCATAATCCTGATGAGCTTTGACTTTAAGAATATTTGGACCAATGATACTAAAACTTTTTTGAACATTAGCATTTACCTGTCTTATCATACCAGCTAACATTCTTGCACCATCTGATAAGGCTCCTACTGCGCTACCATTTTTATATTGTAATACATTATGGAATTGTAAATAAGGTGCATCATAATTTATAACATTTGCAGATGCTGGATATATAATTTCCATATTAACCCAATTATTACCTTTATCAAATATTTTATCTCTTTGTTTATCATTTATAGATTTGAATGCCTTACCTAAATCCCTCATAGCATAATTAAATGCCTTTTCTATATTTCCTCTTCCAGCAAATTTAGAAGCTATATCCCTAGCACTTACTCCGCCTCTTTTTATATCGCCTGCATTTCTTGCTGCCTTCAAAGATCCATTCCATGTAACAAATAAATTTTGACCATCGGTCTTCTCAGTAGCAATTGTCTCCCTGCTTAGATTACCCTGTAGGCCCATATCTATGATATTTTTCAAATCACCAAATGTTAATCCCTTATCATCAAATGGATGTTGCATATGTCCATAAGCTCCACCTTCCGTTAAAATTTGTTTAGCTGCCCATGATCCTAGGTTCTCGGATATTTTTTTATATTTATTAGCTTTTACATTTTGTTTAATAATTTTTGTAATTTTAGGATCTGGTTTATTTGGTTCCTTAATTTTATCACCGGCTACATTTTTCTTACCTACCGCTGTTTCGGAATCAACCCAATTTATTAATTGCATGCCAACCGCTGTTGATATTTTTTTAATGTGTTTTTTCCATTTTCTATAAGCTGCATTTGTAGGAATATCATATTGATTATTAGGTGACATTACTCCTTGATCTCCAGCTGGAAAGTATGATACTGCTGTAATTGGTCCAGATGGATATTTTACATCATTGGCATGATCCTCTGGTGTAGGTATATCACTACTACCTAATATAGTATCACCATCACCTTTAGATAATAAAAATTTAACTACATAAAATCCCATTTTTTCAGCTACTTTGGTTTGAGATTTTTTATATCCTCTAATAGAGGAAAATCCATGACTTGGACCATCATCTACCTCATTACCTTTTGAAGCTCCTGTTATTGATGCCTCCTTGATAATTTTTGGAAAATCATTTTCAACTATGAATTGTTCTATAATAGATTCATTTAATTTTTCTAATTTTTTAACAATCCAATCATAATTTTTTGTATGCCCAAATATACCTTTATATATTTTTTCTTTTTTCTTTTGGTCAAGATTCTTATCTCCTAACACCGCTCGTAGTGTAGTCCCTGACATTTCCCCGTAACCTGGTACGTTCATTGAAACATGAGGAGCTATGATAGTATATGCGCCATCTTTATACCCTACTTCAGCTTTACCTTTCCATGGGCGAAAGAATTTACCACCTAATCTAGATGCATCTTTTTCTCCAACCATAAATACTACGGCTGTAGTTTCTGGATCGTATTTACTTAATATTTCTTGTGCTTTATATGGATTGCGGACTTGTTTTAATTTACTACCCAATCCATATGCAGATATAATTTTTTTCTTTTCCGAAAATGAAAATGGAGATTTAGGAGCCGAAACTTTGTTTGATGTTCCTATATATGCATCCTTAAATTTGCCTTGAAGCCATTTGAATGCTTGTGCATGGTGAGCTCCCATTGGTTGGAATCTACCTGGATATATAGCTACTACTTTTTTTATAGTAACATCCTCTTTAATAATTTGATTAACTATCCAATTTGCTAATTTCACTTTGACTTCCTCAATTCTAATTCCTTTTTAATCCAAGCTTTTGCAATATGATTCTGTATTGGTTTGTTTACAAATTTATTTGCTGCCTTTATAACGGAATCAGGAAAGTCCTTTTTTTCCGAATTATCTACTACTAACATATTACTAGCTCCAAAAGCACCTTGAAATTTTCCTAAATTATTTTGACAAGCTTGCCAATACTCTTTTACTATTTTTTCAGGTAATGTTCTATCTCGCTCTTCATTTCGTTTTAATGCAACATCTAATGATGTGTTTACGAATACCATAAATGTATCATAACCTAATTTTTCTAATCTTTTTTTTCTATCTACGATTTTATTATAATTATGACCTGTTCCATCTATAAGTAATCCAAGCTTACCTTTTATATAATGTTCCAATTGTGATGCTACTGCTTTCTTTGCCTTTTTCCTAAGGACTTGTGATTGAGCAAATTGGTCTGCATCCATTTTAGATAGATCTGTTCCTAAGCCTGCTCTTTTAAGTGAAGCTTCAAAGGCTGAATCTGTATTAACGCCCTTTAATCCTTTTGCAGATACAAATGGCATTCTCTCTGGTATACCAAATAATTCGGATGCAGCAAATGATTTACCACTACCAGGTCCGCCACCTGTGAATACAGCTTTGAATATACCTGGATCGTATACTCCTTCATTTAATAGGTCTACTAATTTAATCATATTTTATTACCTTCAATATAAGGTCTCCTGAACCTTTTATAACTCTATGCCATTCCCCTTTTTTAATAAAAATTTCATTATTTAAGGATTCAGGAATTTCATTATCAAATTGAAACTTCCAATCAGTATCATGCGTAGATTTAATCAATCTATCTTCCCTATCTCTGTGCCAAACTAATTCCATCTCATCTACATCAGATGAAAATTTTCTTATATTTGCATTACCTTCTATATGTTCCTTATATGGATAACTCATTACCAGTATCTTGATGCGCCTTTACCTAATCCTAATTGTTTAGCATATCTTGGAAGATTACAAGACCAATACCCTGGAGAAGTTCTATCTTTCTTTTTATCGCATTGGTGTCTTTTTGCAAATTGCTGTGATGCTTCTTTATTTCCAATTCTAGCTTTTAATCCACCTGAACCGAATGCTACCTTCTTTACTTTATCACCATCCTTAACATAAACATAATAAGCCTTTGATCCACCTCTTTTAGGTTTATTTAATTTAACATCCTTTCCTCTATGTTCAATTTCATTTTTCATCGGCAAATCTAATGGTACCTTACTACCTTCATATATTCCATATTCACCAAGACTTGTTTCCATTAAACTTTTATCCATACTATTTAATTTAATTCTATTTTCGATATGCATTTTTCTAGCTTCATTTATTAAATCCAAATGAGACGTAGTTCCATATCTAAAAACACACTCATGAATAGGTATATTATTTTCGATATGGTAGTTAAGGCCTTTTGAAGGAAGAATTAAATATTCTTCATTAATTTCTTTCTGTGACATAATTTGTGCTCTTTTTTTTGCATATTTAGCTTTACGTTTTTGTAACATTTTTACCCATCCAGTATTTCCAGTTTTCTCCGCTGTAGCTCTATGTTTAGTAGCTGCTTGTGTTTTTTTAGATAAAGCCTTTAACTGATCCTTTTCAGTATCGGTTTTATTTACACCTGGAATATCTACTTCGTGTTTTGATTTGTCGTCCATTTTATTCTCCGCTTTTCTTACCATACTCCATTTAGGAATTTTTTTACCTTTATATTCACCATCCATTTTGAAATTCATAGTTCGATAATTTTTACCTTCCTTGTCCTTCAAACTTAATTGATATTTATTAATTCCTTTTCTGGAATTTTTAACCACCTTGAGAACCTTACTTTTATCTAATTTCTTACCTCCAAGTTTGGCACCCTTTGGAGCTCTAATAGAATCTCCTTTAAGAACTTGTCCATCATAGTTTTTTAGATCTATTTTAATTTCGTCCTTCATATAAATAAATAGGGCTTAAACTCCAATAAACTTAGAAATATTAGCCGTTGCTACTCCTTTGATTTTTGAAATATTAGCTGATGCTACTCCTATTGATTGATGTCCATATCCAGATGCTGCTGGTGTATATGTAATTATTATACGCGGGTCTCTTGTAGTCCCTGTATAATTATCCAAATATACACCTGTTCCGGTTGTGGCATTTTCCTCCGATGCGCCTATATACCCGGAATCCGCTTCTGAGTATTTATAATCAACTAATGAATCCATTACTCCAAAAGTAAAATTACCTGTCCCATCTACCGCAGATTGAACGACAGCTATCCCGTCCGCGGTTAAATCAAATGAATCTAATTGATCTGTGCTAGACATATTGAATTGGCCTGTTATTAGAGTATTACCAAATGTATATGCATCAAATCCTCCAGGCGGAAGAGAATCAGCTACTGATGGTGCAGAACTATAATGATTACTTAATGATACTCCTATACCGGTTGAACCATTATTTCCAAATCCGAATAAACCAATGGATACTCCTGTTACTGTAGCTCCTGTTAAATCCGCTGCATGTGATCCATTGTGCAGTCCATCAAAGGATACTACTAATCTTCTGATATACCAAACAGTACTGCCTCTACCTGATTCAGCCCAAGCTCCCCATCCCTGACCAGAAGCACCAGAGGTACTAAGATAACTTGAAATTACTTCTGCGGTTATGACTTCACCACCACCTGCATAAATATCATCCATTGCTTGATGAGATTGATTTTCTTCATTCATTCCTGAAATTGACATTCCTACGACAAAATCCGTTTTTGGAAAACATGTTACTGTTGCCATATTATGATCTCAATACGTAAGCGTTAGAAGGATTAAAATATAATGTATTATTAGTAGCATCTACTACATGACCTATAATTCTAGTATAATCACCAGATGCTCCTATAGCTTCAGCCATGTCTCCTGGTGTTGTAGAAAGATATACCTTACCACCTCTAGTACTCAATGCAGTGGAGGATCTAATGAATCCTCTAATTAACATTCCAGATGCATCAGAACTGTTTCCACAAGCTACAGCTAACATACCCGTAGATGCTGCTAATGTATCTGCATCTGTATGCGTCCATCCTCCAGATGAATTTAGATAATATAAATCTCCTGCAGTTGTATCCGTGCTACCAAAATATACAACCTCACCCTCATGCTCACCTGCTGCAGAGAAGTTTAATACATTATTTTGATATATCCTATCTCCTGATATAGATCCAGATACTCCTCCAGCTGCGGAAATTACACCTGATGCTGAAACAAATCCAGTAATACTTGTATCACCTTCTAACTGAATATCACTAGCAGCATCTAAAGTAATTGTTGTAGCAGCTACCTCTATATCATTTGCAGTTGGAGAATTAATATAAGCATTAGCATCTCTAAATTGCAATTTGGTAGTAGTTCCAAAAGTTTTTACACCAGTAAATGTTTGGGCACCAGATAAGGTAGCATCACCAGTTCCATAACCATAATCCTCAATTTTTTCTTTAATAGCTCCTGCAGACATTAAGTGATCATCTACATCATTAAATTCCGATCCAATGTCAATATCACTAATCGTATGTCCACCAATATCATAATTTGTTGAGTATAAAGTTCCCGTTATTGCTGCATCACCTTTTACATTTAATCTACTTGAACTTACTGTTCCATTTACAGTTAATCCAATTGCAATTGGTTTTGGATTTAGAATACCAACTGTTTCCATAAATACTGATTTACCTGAACCGAATCCTCCATAACTTGAAGTAGTAAATAAAGTATAAGCTTGATTTTCAGCTGGATTTGTAGCTTCAGGTCCTTCTGCTCCTCCAAACATATTCAGGATATATGCTCCTGCAATGTCTGGATGACATTGGCCGCCGCCAGCTACACCAGTTCCATCATCAGAGACCGAAGAAAGTGTTCCTGATACTGTATTATAAATTCCCAGCAGCTTCTCATTTGATCCAGCTGTATAAGCTTTCTTTAATCTAGTTGTATTTACAAGACCATATGCACGTTTACTTGCACCAGTGTCATTAACTTCAGTTACCATTCTGATACCAGATATATTTCTATTACCACCCCAGCCAGTCGTTTCGCAGAATTTAATAGATGCAGTTGCATTATAAGGTACAGCTGAACCACCACCACCTATATCTGTATGTTGTCCTTTCAATTCAAAATATGCTGCGGCATTGTCATCACCATATTGAGGATGTCCAACATTTTGAACAAATAATCCAGTTTGTAATTCTCCATTAGAACTATTATCATATGGAGTAAATTGTATTACTGCGGCTGGGCGTATTACTGATTCCTGACCATAACCTGTATACTCATCATCAGCATCTGCTATAGAATCAATAACCTCTAATTTTCCTGTTATATCAATACCGCCAGTATTTACTTCTACAATTTCTGTCGATCCTGCATCTAATATTATTTTATCATCTGTAGTAAAGTCTATAGTGGTATCATTGGCTGCTCTACCAATTATCGTACCAGTATTATATATTGTTGTAATACCAGTTTGTGCTCCTGATGGATTTGGAACGGATTCCCAATTTATATCTGTTCCATCACTTACTAAAACTGTACCATTACTTCCAAGAGCTAATGCGGCAGGATCTCCTGACGAATCTCCATATATAATTTTACCTCTTGCTAATCCAGCCATCTTAGCTAAGGTTACAGCATTATCAGCTATCTCATCTGTATCTGCTGCATTGTCTGCTAACATTGCATTTGTTATACCCGCAGCCTTAACCCTAATGGCATCAGAATTTATTTCTATTGAACTATCATCAACACCTACTGCAAGAACTCCACTTGATACGGCTATACCATCTCCTGCAAGGAATGTTCCTAATCTTGATATATCAGATCTTTTAATTGTTCCAGCGTCACTAATAATAAATTCATCAGTGGCTGCTATCGCGGCTCCTATATCTGTAAGACCTGAAACAATATTATTATTTAACATTGAGCCTTCTACTGTAGTAGCGCCTATTGTTAAAGCACCTGCAGATAATGTTAAATCACCAGATACTGTTGTCCAAGATAAATCCCCATTTGCATCTGCTACTAATAATTTACCATTAGCTCCAGCTGCAAGAGCTGCAGGATCTCCAGATGCGTCGCCATATATTATCTTTCCTCTAGCCAACCCAGCCATCTTTGCAAGAGTTACTGCATTGTCTGCTATTTCGTCTGTATCTGCAGCATTATCAGCTAACATAGCATTTGTTATTCCTTGTGCTTTAACTCTTAATGCATCCGAATTTATTTCAATCGAAGAATCATCAACTCCAACCGCTAATACACCACTACTTACCGCTAATCCATCTCCAGCTAAAAATGTTCCTAACCTAGAAACATCGGTTCTTCTTATTGTACCTGCATCACTTATTATGATTTCATCAGTAGCTGCAATTGCAGCTCCAATATCCGTAAGACCAGATACTATATTATTATTTAACATGGAACCTTCAACAGATGTAGCTGCTATTGTTAACGCGCCCGCTGATAAACTGGCATCACCTGATAATGTAGTCCATGAAGGATCACCGTTTGCATCTGCAACTAGTATCTTACCATTTGCTCCTGCACCAAGTGCACTAGGATCACCACTAGCATCACCAACAATTATTTTACCACGAGCAAGCCCGGCCATTTTAGCTAAGGTAATTTGATTGTCTGCAATATGTGCTGTATCTATAGAACCATCTGTATAGTGTTCTGAATCAACTGCATTGTCTGCTAAATTATCTCCATCGACTGCATCACCTGCAAGCATAGCGTGTTCAACAACTCCAGTTCCTATAGTAAGTGCTCCAGCGGATAATGTTAAATCACCTGATACGGTTGTCCAAGATAAATCTCCATTTGCATCCGCAACTAATAACTTGCCATTTGCACCTGCTCCTAAAGCTGCTGGGTCTCCGCTCGCATCTCCGTATATAATTTTACCACGAGCAAGACCAGCCATTTTAGCTAGAGTAACCGCGTTATCAGCTATCTCATCTGTATCAGCGGCATTATCCGCTAACATTGCATTTGTTATACCCGCAGCCTTTACTCTTAGAGCATCTGAAGATATTTCTATAGAACTATCATCCACTCCTACAGCTAATACTCCTGAGCTGACTGCCAATCCGTCTCCAGCTAGGAAGGTTCCTAATCTTGATATATCTGATCTTTTAATTGTTCCGGCATCGCTGATTATAAATTCGTCTGTTGCTGCTATAGCTGCTCCGATATCAGTAAGGCCGGATACTATATTATTATTAAGCATTGACCCTTCGATTGATGTTGCGGCAATTGTTAAAGCTCCAGCTGATAAACTAGCATCTCCTGAAAGAGTAGTCCAAGATGGGTCTCCATTAGCATCAGCTACTAATATTTTTCCGTTTGCTCCTGCTGCTAATGCACTAGGATCACCTGATGCATCACCTACGATTATTTTTCCTCTTGCTAATCCAGCCATTTTTGCTAATGATACTGCATTGTCTGCTATCATTGCCGTTGCTATAGTATTCCATGTAGCATCTGTCCCATCTGATTGAAGAACTGTATTAGCACCTCCCACCGATAATGCTGATGGATCTCCACTTGAATCACCTACTATTATTTTACCTCTAGCTAGGCCAGCCATTTTTGCAAGTGTAACCGCATTGTCAGTTATACTATTTGTTCCAACAGTATTCCAGGTTGGATCTGCATCTCCCATTATTAAAACATGGTTAGCTGATCCTCCTGCAAGTCTTTGATATTTAGATGCTCCTCTATATAATATATCTCCACGAGCGTCAGAACCTCTATCAAGATTTACATCATCATCTAAATTAGATCCATTTCCATAATATGCATTTGCAGTGATTTTTCCTGACATTGAAATATTTCCAGCTGATGCACTAATAAAATGATTAGTAAATGTATCAGTAGGATCTGGCATATGTCCTATGATCAATGCTCTACTAATGGATACCTCATTTATTGATGCACTATTTGCATATAAGTAACTTCCACTAATAGATCCTCTTGATCTCAATTCTCCTGTTTGAGCTATAGAAACATAATCTACCGTATTAGTCTTAAATGTAAGGTTATCACTATTATCAGGATCATTATATATTATCCATTTTCTTGTTGTATCCTCATATAATTCAAATCCAGGATGGTTAGCTCCTATTGCTGAAGCTCTAATTCTTGCATCGGTTGCTCTAACATTTAATACTCCACCGAATGTATGTAAATCGCCGCTGGCACTTATATTACCTGAGGCCGATAATGAGGTTAGAACCAAATCTCCATAATTAGCTGGAGCTGATCCACTTCCTATTACTAATGTATTAAATGAACCACTTGTAAATGATCCAAAACTTCCACTCACCGTTCCATGGACATCTAATCCAGTAGAATGGACTAACGCCGTTTCAACATTATCTATATCAAATATAATTTTATCATCTGTACCAAAATCAATAGTATTGTTTTGGGAATTACCTCCAATAGTTAAACTATTATGTTTTACGGATGTTATGCCCGTAATATTACCTGTTGCTGAAGTTGATTCCGCCCATGATATATCTGTGCCATCTGATGTAAGAACATATCCATTAGATCCAGCAGCTAGGGCACTTGGATCTCCAGATGAATTTCCTATTATTATCTTTCCTCTAGCTAGGCCAGCCATTTTAGCTAGAGTTACAGCATTATCGGCTATCTCATCGGTATCTACTGCATTATCCGCCAAATGTTCATTATCTATTGAAGCAGCAACGTAATGTTCTGAATTGATAGTGTCGTCACCTATATTGGATCCATCAATTGCATCAGCTCCAATATAATCATGAGTGATAGCTGTTCCATTCCATACTCCTGTTGTAATCGTTCCTAGGGTAACCAAACTAGTATTTCCAGCTATTGGAGAATAGATTGCAGTTAGGTTTGATCCGGCTACATAAATAGCTCTACCTACCGTCATATCAAGACCGATATCTGTATTATCAGATACTACTTTGGATGTATGCACTCTAGTAAATGTTGCTCTACCCATTGAGGCGGTTGCTGATGAACTACCAGTGATATTTCCTGACATACTAATAGCACCAACAAACATATCACCATAATTACTAGGTTTTGATCCGCTGCCTATTACTAATGTATTAAATGAACCGCTTGTAAATGATCCAAAGCTTCCGCTTATAGTTCCGTGAACATCTAATCCTGTAGAATGAACTAGTGCAGTCTCTGCATTATCTATATCAAATATTATTTTATCATCCGTACCAAAATCTATTGTATTGTTTTGCGAATTGCCACCTAATATTAAACTATTATGTTTAATGGATGTTATACCTGTTTGGGCTGCTTCAATATCTAAATTATTTCCAGCTATTGTTAGACCCGTTCCGGCTACATCCGAATTAAGCATGGTTCCATGGACCTTGGTTGCACCTATTGTAGTTACACCTGATCCATTAATTGTAACATCTCCACTTACTGTTGTAGAGGTTGCTTCATTACCAGCATTTCCTATTAATATATTACCATCAGTAAGATCTGCTAATTTTGTAAATGCTATAGCTGCTGATGATGCGACTGATGCATTGACAACTGCATTTGAAGCTAATTTATCTGCGTCAACCGCATCGTCGGCTATCATTGCCGTAGCAATTCCTCCTGCTTTTACTCTTATGGCATCAGAATTTATTTCTATTGAACTATCATCAACTCCAACTGCTAATACTCCACTACTCACGGCTAAACCATCACCTGCTAAGAATGTTCCTAATCTTGATATATCCGATCTTTTAATAGTGCCAGCATCGCTAATAATAAATTCATCTGTTGCGGCAATAGCAGCTCCTATATCTGTTAATCCAGATACTATATTATTATTTAACATTGACCCTTCGATTGATGTTGCGGCTATCGTAATAGCTCCTGCCGATAATGTAACATCTCCAGATACGGTTGTCCAGGAAAGATCTCCATTGGCATCTGCTACTAATAATTTACCATTAGCACCTGCACTTAATGCAGCAGGGTCTCCACTAGCATCTCCATATATAATTTTTCCTCTAGCCAATCCAGCCATCTTGGCTAATGTTACTGCATTATCTGTTATACTATTTGTTCCTACTGTATTCCATGTTGGATCAGCATCACCCATTATAAGAACCGTATTTGCCGAACCTCCTGCAAGTCTTACATAATCTGTTGTTCCTCTATATAGTATATCACCTCGTGCGTCAGAACCTCTGTCAAGATTTACATCATTATCTAAATGAGCTCCTGAACCAAATATTTTTGTTCCCTTTAATGCATCTGATTCAACTCTACCGATAGATCCTGTGGAAGCATAAATTGTTCCACTTGAACTTATATTACCCGATGCAGAAATCTCTGTTAGGGTTAATCCACCATAATTGCTAGGTCTCGAACCACTACCAATTACTAAGGTATTAAATGATCCACTTGTAAAAGATCCATAACTTGCACTTACTGTTCCATGAACATCTAATCCTGTAGAATGAATGAGAACTGTTTCGACATTATCTATATCAAATATTATTTTATCGTCAGTGCCAAAGTCTATTGTATTATTTTGAGAATTTCCACCAATGATTAAACTATTATGTTTAATAGATGTTATACCAGTTTGAGCTCCTGAAGCTGCAGGTGCGGATCCCCATGATATATCTGTTCCATCACTTAATAAAACCTCACCATTACTTCCAAGAGACAATGCTGCGGGATCTCCTGATGCATTTCCATATATAATTTTTCCTCTAGCTAATCCTGCCAACTTATCCAAGGTAACCTGATTATCCGCAATATGTTCTGTGTCTACGGATCCTGCTGCTATATGTTCTGAATTGATTACATCATCAGCTATTTTATCAGCATCAATAGCATCGTTAGCTATATACGCAGTTGCAATAGCTGTTCCATTCCATACACCCGTTCCAATTGTTCCTACTGTTACTATATTTGTTCCTCCTGCAATAGGAGAATATATTGTATTAATATTGGATCCATTTGATTTTATATTTCTTGTTACATCTATATCTTGACCTACTTCAATAGTAGTAGCTGTTACATTTGTAGTATTTACATTTGTAGCTTTTACAGTAGTAGCTACTGTATGTGTAAATGAACCTGTGTTAGTTGCTTCTACAGTATCAGAAAATTTACCATAACCAAATGATCCTGTATTACTAGAACTGATCCATCCAGACATAGATACATTTCCACTAGACATACTAATAAAATTATTTGTAAATGTATCTGTAGGATCTGGAACATGCCCTATGATTAGAGTTCTGCTAATTGACACTTCATTTATTGAAGCACTGTTTGCATATATATGACTACTACTTACATTTCCTCTAATATTGGTATTACCTTCAATGGTTGTTGTAACATCACCACGACCTATTTTAATAGGAACATTTGCAGTTGCTGTTCCAATAGTTATACCATTAGTAGTATTTGAATTATCTATATTAAGTGTAGATGTAGAATCTAATGAAATATTAGTTCCATCAACTACTAAGGTTCCATCAATATCTGTATTATCTAAATTTGTATTTCCATTAACATCAATACTACCTTCAATATCTACAGTAGCTTCGGCATTAGTAACATATACATTTCTACCTATATATGTATCTCTTGTAATTCTAGTATCATTTGTAATTTTTATATCTGTAAATCTACCATGACCAAATGATGCTGTATTACTAGAACTAATCCACCCTGACATTGAAATGTTTCCTGCTGACATGCTAATGAAATGATTAGTAAATGTATCAGTAGGATCTGGAACATGCCCTACGATTAAGGTCTTACTGATTGATACTTCATTTATAGATGCGCTGTTAACAAATATATGACTACCACTGAAATTTCCTAAAACGGTTAAATCATCATTTATTGTAGTGTTTCCACCCACTGTTCCAATTTTAGAGGTTTGATATAAATCACCATTAGAATCTACCACTACTATATTTGTATTATCTGGAGCAGTTGGTAATGTTTCAAATCTAACTATAGGATGAGAAGTATTATATCCTACTGAATTAGATACGTGTAGTCTCCTTTGCGGATTATGTGTTCCAATTCCAATACCACCATCATGAGTAATAGTCATTCGTTGAGTTTCAGTATCTTTACCTCCAGTATTTCTGGTATCATCATTACCAGTAAAGAATCTTATTTGTTGACCAGCATCTCCCCTAGCATGTATATTTATACTACCTTGAGGATTACCACCAGTAGATAAATGCAAAACCTCTTGGAGAAGTCTTATACCTTCTGAATCTTTATCACCACCATCACCAATATCATTTCCATTAGTATTTCCTTCCCAAGTATCTGGTCTATAAGCTAAGGAACCTCCAGCCTGTCCTCTTGTTCCTCCATATCCATAACTTGCACTTGAGTTAATCGCGTTAACCGATATGACGGCGTGAGGTCCGCGAGCTGCTAATTCATTACCTCCTACTGTTCCTCCTCCAGCTGTAAATGCTGATGCTGTTTCCCAATTTATTACTTGCAATCCTACTGCATTAGTATCACCATCATATATTTGAACTCTATGTTTTGATGAATTACTAAATGCAACAGCAGTTCCTCCTGTTCCTTTAGCTGTTCCAATTCCAAAATTTCCGCTTCCTGATAGTATACTTAAATTAGTATGCTTCATATGGATGGAACCTGTTATGTTGTGTTCATTAGCTACATTGTTACCTATCTTTGCTGTTCCTTCGACTGCTAGTTGGTGATCTATTCCTGCTGTTGAAAAATCACCTACACCAACTTTTCCAGTATGATAAATATCTCCATCTAATGTAGGATCTGCTTCATTACCATCACTATATGATTTACCTTGTTTATACCAATCATTATCTCTTCCATACGATGCTGTAATAGCTTGTGATGCTGAACCAGCCCATGATGCAGATCCAATTGTAAGTCCACTAATATCTACATATGATGCTGTTGTTGCATGTGATGATGAACCAGCCCAAGAGGCTGTTCCAAATAAGGAACCTGTTCCTCTAGTAAAATTCAAATTAGTAATAGACGCCGAATAAAATGATGCACTATTTGCATATATATGACTTCCACTATAAGGACCATAGTTTATAATATTAGAAGATGTAAAATGTACTATAGTAGATGATGTTACAGTTGATCTTTTAATTTGATCAAATAAGGAACTTGTAACAACAAATAATTCATTAGCATCATTTACACAAACCGTTTTACCATCAACCCTTACACCTATAGAATTTCCATCTATCATTTCAAAAAAGTCTGCACTCATGGATGCTTGCCCATGAAGCCAGGATCCTGATTTATTTATATTTGTTTCAGATGGAGATCCTATATTATTATACCACCCAGCTATACCGGTTGGGAAATCGTGTTTTTCACTAATTGATTGACTAGCTAATCCATATATACCACCTGTATACCATGGTGAATTAGCTCCTACAGTATTAACACCCTTTGCATATGGATTAGATCCGGTTATTGCATTTAGGTTTGAAGCCCCTCCTGTTAAAGTTGGTGAAAAGCTTACAAATTTAGTTGGAGAAACAATATCGGTTTCAATAGCACCATAAATATGAAGTGCAAAATTTTGTCTATTGTCATTTGTTATACCTGTAGAATTAGGTAGTGCATATACGAATCCTGAGAAGCAATCATAAGATGGATATGCTTTACCAACAAATAAACCATAATCAGCTTTATAATGTGTAGTAAGATGATTTTCCCAATCATTTTCTAAA
>MDSV01121446.1_pt1 | contig 43442 bp, 46 predicted proteins | sample 810851 | NCBI WGS metagenome assembly MDSV01 (sample SAMN05326640, study PRJNA326480) | marine metagenome | isolation source: seawater | place: Atlantic Ocean: North East | collected 2012
CTGTCCGCCTCGAGCGACAGTCCAGGCCGGTGGCGTGTGCAGGGGACGCGGCCGTTCGTCGGTCGTGGGTCGCTCGACCCTCGGCAGCGGCGGCACACTGTCATCGTAGCTGATCTCAGGCGGATGATAGGTGGCGCATCCGGCGAGCGCCGACGTGGAAATCAGCACAAGCGGCAATGCAGATTTACGGAGAGCCGGAAGCGCGGGTTTGCGGACAATCGTGCTCATTGCCCCATCTCCCGCGACCAGTTGATGGCATTGACGTAGATGCCGAGCGGGTTGGCGCGCAGCCTCTCGGCGTCGCGCGGCGGCTGGATGACGATGGTCAGGATTGCGGTCCATCTCTCTGTCGTGGACAACTGACCGTTCTCGTAGTGGCGCTCCGTCCAGGCGACGCGGAAGGAGTTCGGCGAGGCGCGAATGACGCTGGAAACCTCCACCGCCACTTGCTGTCGTCCGATCCGTGTGAACGGATCATTGGCGCGGGCATAGTCATTGAGCGCCAGCGCGCCGCGATCGGTGGTGAACTCATAGGCGCGCAGCCAGTTCTGGCGCACGATGATCGCGTCGGCGGGGATCGCGCGCACCTGCTCGATAAAGTGTGCGAGATGGAAAGCGATCTGCGGATCGCTCGGCTCGAAGCTGGCGTCCGCGGGGCCGACAGCATGCGCCTCGCCGAGATTGTCGACCTCGACGACCCATGGCACGACGTTGCCGGTCGTGGACTGCCAGACCAGGGCGCTTGCGAAGCCTCCCGACAGGATCAGGCAGCCGAACGCCATCAGACGCCAGTTGCGCGCCTGAACTCGGGCCGAGCCGATGCGCTCGTCCCAGACTTGGGCCGCGCGCTGATAGGGCGTCTCCGGTTCGGGCGATTTGCCGTAGTGGGTGGTGGATCGTTTGAAGAAGCTCATGAGCGATTCCCCTCAGAAAGATTGACAGAACTGGCGCCGCCATGGCTGTCGCCGGAGCGCACGGCATGCGCGGCGGCCTGGACGCCGTGAGAGAGGCGCTGCGAGCGCTTCATGCGCTTTGCCCAGTCAGGCGGACCGTCCGTTGGTGTGGATGGGGCGGCAGCATCGGCCGTGCTGTCCCCGCCGCCCAGTGTCCCGCCGGTGGTCTCGAAGGCCGATCGAGCGCCGGATTGGAAACTCTGTTTCATGCTGCCGGAAGCACTGGATGCGGCGCGCCGCAACGGCGAGGTCGCGGCTTTCGCGCCGGTGCTCGCCACCGCACTGAGACCGGAGGCAACGCCGGCCGCGCCGGATTGCCCGGCAGAACCGAGGCTGTATGCGGTTGAGGCACCACCGGCTGCTGCAACCCCGCCGCGGGCAGCGGCGGCCGTGCCCGAAAGCGCCATGCCGCCACCTCTGGCGGCGAGACCGGCAGCGCCGGCACCCGCCAGGGCGGCTCCGCCTACGGCAAGACCGGTGCCGACCGCGGCGCCGGCGCCAAGCTGCGGCCCGCCGGAGACGATGCCGTTGGCTATTCCCGGTCCGAAGATGCCGAGGCCGAGCAGGGACAGCGCCGCGAGCACGACGGCCATCGCCTCGTCAATCGTCGGCGTGACGCCGCCAAAGCCGGCGGTGAACTGCGAGAAGAGGGTCGAGCCAATGCCGATGATGACAGCAAGGACCAGCACCTTGATGCCGGAAGAGATGACGTTGCCGAGCACCCGCTCAGCCATGAAGGCGGTCTTGCCGAAGAGGCCGAAGGGGATGAGGACGAAGCCGGCGAGCGTTGTCAGCTTGAATTCGATCAGGGTGATGAAAAGCTGGATAGAGAGGATGAAGAAGGCGAGCAGGACGAGCGCCCAGGCAAAGAGCAGGCAGGCGATCTGGACGAAGTTTTCGAAGAAGGCGACCCAGCCCATCAGGTCGGAAATGGATTCGAGCAGCGGTCGCGCCGCGTCGAGCCCGGTCTGGGCGACACGGCCTGGGCGCATCAGATCGGTCGCGGTGAAGCCGGTACCAGACGCCATCAGGCCGAGGCCGGCGAAGCTCTCGAAGACGATGCGGGCGAGATTGTTCCAGTTGCCGATGATGTAGGCGAAGACGCCGACGAAGAGGGTCTTCTTGACGAGCCGTGCGACGATGTCGTCGTCGGCGCCCCAGGACCAGAACAGCGCGGCGAGCGTCACGTCGATGACGATCAGTGTTGTCGCGATGAAGGCCACCTCGCCACCGAGCAGGCCGAAACCGCTGTCGATGTAGCTGGTGAAGACCCCCAGGAAATTGTCGATGACGCCGGTGCCGCCCATTGATCATTATTCCTCGTCTCTGGATGCGGCGCCGGACGGTACGCGGCCTAGGAAACGGTCGCGGGTCTCGGCCCAGACCGCGAGGCACTCGGCGTCGCGAACGGCGGCCTCACCGAGTTGCTGGCAGCGGCGCTGCTCAGCGCGCAGCGGATCGACGGAGGGCGCAAACGCTGGCGCGGGAGCCGGTCGTGCAGGGTCCTCATCGCGCGTCAACTCGATCACCGTCGCCGTGATGGCGAACGCGACGAAGACGATCGCTCCTATCCGCGCCAGGGTCTTGCCCTCCATCGCTCCCTCCTTTCCGGGCCATCGGCCCAAGTCAGTTGTTGCCGGTGTTGAACATCTGCGCGTTGCCGGGCTGGTAACCGCTCCCGGGCGTCAGGAAGCGCTCGCGCTGCACACGTCCCTGTTCGGCCGCGGCAGCGCGTTCGGCGTCGGTCAGCGCCTGGGCGCGGCCATTGGCGGCAATGACGGCCGTGAGGTCGGATAGTTGCTGGGCCTGGAGTGCGAGGAGCTGATTGCCGGCCTGCGTCGCCTGCAGCGCGCCCGTCGCGCCCTGGCTCCGGTCGACCAGCGCTTCCATCTGGGCGCGGTTAGTCTCGATATTGCCGACGACGCCAGCCTGGACGCGCATGGCATCCTGCAGGCCGCCGACAGTGTTTTCCCAGCGTGAGCGGGCATCGGCGACGAGCTGCTGTTCCGACGCGCTCATGTCGATATTGGCGTATTTCTGCTGGAAGGCCTGGTCGATCTCCTGCACGTCGAAGGCGATGTTTTGCGCCTGCTGAAGCAGGGACTGGGTACGACCGACCGCCTGTTGAAGCTGCTGGAGCGACGAGTAAGGCAGGTTGGCGAGGTTGCGCGCCTGGTTGATCAGCATCTGCGCTTCGTTCTGAAGCTGTGTGATCTGATTGTTGATCTGTTCGAGGGCGCGTGCCGCCTGCAGAACGTTCTGCGCATAGTTGGTGGGATCGTAGACGATCCATGCCGCCGAGGCCGGTAGCGCCAGGACCATAGGCAGGGCCGCGACCGGCGCGGCGACAAGCGCGGCGGCAAAGCGGGCCGCGCGCGAACGGGATTTAAATGTCTTCATGGTCAGTCTCCTGCTTGGGCTTGGGGGTGAGATTGCTGAGATCGGGAATGAGATCGGCCGCCCAGTCGACGCCGCGCTCGCGCAGCCAGGCGGCGAGGAAGTCCGTGCGGCCATGTTCGGCAAGGATGCGCGCGATGGCGGCCTGGTCGGTCTTGGCGGAAGTGGCGCAGAGCGCCAGCGCAACCTCGCTGAGGCCCAGTTCGAAGAGACGGTTGCCGCGCCGCGACTGGCAGTAATAGTCGCGCTTGGGCGTGGCCCGCGCGAGGATCTCGATCTGCCGGTCATTGAGGCCGAAGCGACGGTAGATCGCGGTGATCTGTGGCTCGATCGCGCGCTCGTTCGGGAGCAGCAACCGTGTCTGGCAACTCTCGATGATGGCTGGCGCGATTGCCGAACCGTCGATGTCGCTGAGGCTTTGCGTGGCGAACACGACGGAGGCGTTCTTCTTCCGGAGCGTCTTCAGCCACTCGCGGAGCTGACCGGCGAAGCCCTCGTCATCGAGCGCCAGCCAGCCCTCGTCGATGATGATGAGCGTCGGCGAGCCGTCGAGGCGGTCCTCGATTCGGTGGAAGAGATAGGCCAGGACCGCGGGCGCCGCGCCGGTGCCGATCAGCCCCTCGGTCTCGAAGGCCTGCACGCTCGCCTCGCCGAGATGCTCGGACTCGGCATCGAGCAGCCGTCCGTAGGCGCCGCCGACGCAGTAGGGGCGCAGCGCCTGCTTCAGATCATTGGACTGGAGCAGCACAGCCAAGCCCGTGATCGTGCGTTCCCCCACAGGCGCCGAGGCGAGCGAGGTGAGCGCCGTCCAGAGATGTTCCTTCACCTCCGGGGTGATCTCGACGCCTTCGCGCATCAGGATCGCAACGACCCAGTCTGCCGCCCAGGCACGTTCGGCCGTCTCTTCGAGACGTGAGAGCGGCTGCAGCGAGACGCTCTGATCGTCGCCTTCGGTCAGGCCGCCTCCGAGATCGTGCCAGTCGCCGCCCATGGCGAGCGCGGCGGCGCGGATCGAGCCGCCGAAATCGAACGCGAAGACCTGCGAACAGGCATAGCGGCGGAACTGCAGCGCCATAAGTGCGAGAAGGACGGATTTGCCCGCGCCGGTCGGGCCGACGACGAGCGTGTGCCCGACATCGCCGACATGAAGGGAAAACCGGAACGGGGTGGAGCCCTCGGTCTTGCCGAACAGCAGTGGGGGCGCTGCAAGGTGCTCGTCCCGTTCCGGCCCCGCCCACACGGCACTGAGGGGGATCATGTGGGCGAGATTGAGCGTGGAGATCGGCGGCTGGCGGACATTGGCGTAGACATGTCCGGGCAGCGATCCGAGCCACGCATCGACGGCGTTGATGGTCTCGGGCATCGCGGTGAAGTCACGGCCCTGAATGACCTTCTCGACCAGTCGCAGCTTTTCGTCGGCAACGCGCGGGTCGGCGTCCCACACCGTCACCGTCGCGGTGACATAGGCAACGCCAGCATAGTCGGCGCCAAGCTCCTGCAATGCGAGGTCCGCATCGGCCGCCTTGTTCGAAGCATCGGTGTCGACCAGCACCGAGGCCTCGTTGGTCATGACTTCCTTGAGGATCGCGGCAATCGACTTGCGCTTGGCGAACCATTGCCGGCGGATGCGGGTCAGCAGCTTCGTTGCATCGGTCTTGTCCATCAGGATGGCGCGGGTCGACCAGCGATAGGGAAAGGCGAGCCGGTTAAGTTCGTCGAGCAGGCCGGGCGTGGTCGCCGTAGGGAACCCGGTGATCGTCAGCACGCGCAGATGCTCGTCGCCGAGCCGTGGCTCGAGCCCACCGGCGAGCGGTTGATCGGCGAGCAGTGCGTCCAGGTACATCGGCGTTTCGGGGACGCGGACACGGTGGCGTTTGGTGGAGACGCAGTCGTGCAGGTAGGTCAGCGTCTCGGCATCATCGAGCCAGCGGCAATCCGGCAAGAAGGCGTCGACCAGGCGGAGCACGCGGTCGGTGCGGTCGGCGAAGCCGGTCAGGACCTCATGCGGATCGATGCCCTTGGTCTCACGGCCTTCATAAAGCCAGCTCTCGGCGCGCGCGGCATCCTCGGCCGGCGGCAGGTAGGTGAAGGTGAGAAAGTAGCTCGATTCGAAATGCGTCCCCGCTTCCTCGAAGCTCGCCTTGCGCTCGGCATCGACCAGTGCGGATGCGGCGTCGGGAAAGCGGCTGTCGGGATAAAGATTCGAGGGGTGGCGCTGCGCCTCGACGAAGATCGCCCAGCCGGAGCCGAGACGGCGGAACGCGTTGTTGAGCCGCCCCGCCACGGCGATCAGTTCCGCCGGCACCGCCGAATCGAGATCCGGGCCGCGGAACCGTGCGGTGCGCTGGAAACTCCCGTCTTTGTTGAGGACAATACCGCTGCCAGCCAGCGCCACCCAGGGCAGATAATCGGCAAGCCGGGTGTTGCGGTTGCGGTACTCGGCTAGGTTCATCATCGCTGCGCCTTCCCCTTCAGACCGTCAGATGCGCGGGAATGCGCAGATGGCGGCGGCCGACCTCGACGAAGAGCGGATCGCGCTTGGCGGCCCAGACCGCCGCAATGTGTCCGATCGCCCAGATCGCGATGCCGACCAGCCAGAGCCGCAGACCGAGACCGACCGCACCGGCCAGCGTGCCGTTCATGATGGCGATGGCGCGCGGCGCACCGCCCAGCAGGATTGGCTCGGTCAGCGCCCGGTGAACGGGAACTGAGAAGCCGAGCAGTTCCCCGCTGTGCCCTTCGTCGGCTGCCATCAGATCAGCGCCCCGCCGCCGAAGGAGAAGAAGGACAGGAAGAAGGAGCTCGCCGCGAAGGCAATCGAGAGGCCGAAGACAATCTGGATCAGGCGACGGAACCCGCCGGAGGTGTCGCCGAAGGCAAGCGTCAGGCCGGTGATGATAATGATGATGACGGCGATGATCTTGGCGACCGGCCCCTCGATGGATTCGAGGATGGATTGAAGCGGCGCCTCCCAGGGCATGGAGGAGCCGGAGGCGTGCGCGGCAGGCGTCATCATAACGGCGATGACCACGGCCGACGCGGCGGTCGTCAGTCTCTGGCGGACGTTATGCAGGATCTGGTTCATGGGAGCTTTCCTTCGTGGTTGCTGTGGGAAGAGGTGCGTCCGGAGGCTCGATCGCTCGAACGACGCGATAATCGCCGTCGGGCGAGAGACCCTCGATAAGGGCGAGCTCTGCGAGCCGGCGCGCGGAGCCGCGTCCCGACAGCACGGCCACGAGATCGATGGTCTCCGCGATCAATGCGCGGGGGACGGTGACGACGGCTTCCTGGATGAGTTGCTCGAGCCGGCGCAGCGCGCCGAGTGCCGATCCCGCGTGGATCGTGCCGACGCCGCCCGGATGGCCGGTGCCCCAGGCCTTGAGGAGATCGAGGGCCTCGCTGCCGCGAACCTCGCCGATGGGGATGCGGTCGGGCCGCAGGCGCAGGGACGATCGGACGAGGTCGGAGAGTGAAGCGACGCCGTCCTTCGTCCGCATGGCGACAAGGTTGGGTGCGGCGCATTGCAGTTCGCGCGTATCCTCGATGATGACAACGCGGTCGGCGGTCTTCGCGACCTCGGCCAGCAGCGCATTGGTGAGCGTGGTCTTGCCGGTCGAGGTGCCGCCGGCGACGAGGATGTTTGCGCGCGCGGCGACGCCAGCCCGCAGGGCCGAGGCCTGCTCGGCCGTCATGATGCCGGCGGCGACATAGTCGTCGAGGGAGAAAACAGCCACGGCCGGCTTGCGGATCGCGAAAGCCGGCGCAGCAACGACCGGCGGCAGAAGCCCCTCGAACCGCTCCCCCGTTCCTGGCAGCTCCGCCGAGACACGCGGGCTCGCCGCATGGACCTCGGCGCCGACATGGTGAGCGACCAGACGGATGATGCGTTCGCCGTCTTCCGGTGCCAAGCGCTCGCCCGTATCGGATAAACCCTCGGAGAGACGGTCGATCCACAACCGCCCGTCAGGGTTCAGCATCACCTCGACGACGCCGGGATCTTCCAGGAACGTCGCGATGGCCGGACCGAGCGCGGTGCGCAGCATCCGTGCGCCGCGTGCGATCCCTTCCGAATTGTGATGTGAGGCTGCCATCCGATCCCCGATTCCAGCGGGGACAAACGGACGATCCCCATGCGGGGATGATTAAAAGAGCCTGAGTTATGGCTGATTCAACAAGGAATTAGCGGCGTCGTAGTGTAGCGTGTGAAAACAGGAGAACGGCGATCCGTTCCTGCCCGGCTGCTTCCGGAAATTGCGGAAGATTTGCGAGTTGCTCGGTTCTTCGATTGACTGCCGTTGCAGAGTGCGGCTGGATTTACCTCATGTCACACGAAGCCATGTCATCATTCCGCTAGCGGAATGTTCCAGCATGTGGCAGTGAAGCAGCCAATCACCGGGATTATCGGCGACGAAGGCAATCTCGACACTCTCGTCACGGTCCATCAGCAGCGTATCCCTCAGCGGACCTGTCGTGCCGTCGCGCAAGACCTGTCTGAAATGGTGTCCGTGCAAATGCATGGCATGCGGCCAAGCCGTATCATTGACGATGGCGACCTTGACTGTCTCTCCTGCGCGCGCTTCGAGAAGAGGATTATCGGGCATGTCCGCCATGCCGTTGAATGCCCAGACCTTGCCGGCACTCACCAGTTCGGACATGCCCATCATACGGCCGGACATCGTCGCGCCTCGCATTGATCCCATGGCGCCTCCTTCCATTCGCAATTCGATGCGGCGCGCCTCATTGACCGCACCGAGAGCAGACACCGGATTGGCTGGCAGGGCGTTGGGTGCAGGCAACCGTTCGGCATGCGCTTCGCCGTCGACATCGAAGGTCGCCAGCGCATAGCCGGAATTGCCCTCAAGGCCGACGAGATAGGCCTTCTCTGCAATGTTTGCGGTCACGTCGACGATGAGATCGGCGCGCTGCGCCGGGGCGAGAGTGAGTTGGTCGAAGCGCCGGGGCGCGTCCAGCGGCATGCCGTCGAGCGCGACGATCCAGCCTTCTAGACCCTGAGCGGCGACATTGAAAATTCTGGCATTGGCCGCATTGATGAGGCGAAGGCGTATCCGCGCATTGCCTGCGACCATGCGGCGCCAGCCGCCCGTGCCATTGACGGTCACCCAGTTGCCGATGCGGCCCGCATGGGCCCAGTCATGCATGTCGTTGAAGCCGCCGGCGATCTGCCCGTCTTCGGAGAGGCGCCAGTCGTCGATCAGCAAGACCTCATCGAGATCGACCTCCGGCGCACCGTTGGTCTCTTCCACAATCAGGGCGCCAGACAGGCCGCGCGCCATCTGCTCCCAGGCCCGGTTATGCGGATGGAACCAGTAGGTGCCGGCATCCGGCAGCTCGAAGTCGTAGAGGTAGCTGTCGCCCGGCGCGACGACGGACTGGGTGAGACCGGGGACGCCGTCCATGGCATTGTCGATTCGAATCCCGTGCCAATGAACGGTTCCAGGCTGGTCGAGATCGTTGCGGAACAGCCGGCGCAGACGCTCGCCCTGACGAAGCCGGATCGGAGCACCGGGAACGGCGCCGTTATAGGACCAAACCGCCGTGTCCGGATAGTCGGCTGGCGCGATGCGCGCAGCCGCCGCACGCGCCGTGAGTGTTTCGGCCGCCTCCGTCTGCGCATGCAACGGGCGCGGAAGAGCCGATGCCGCCGCAGTGGCGACCAGGCCGGAGATCATGGTTCGTCTTGTTAGATGCATGTCGTCACTGTCTCCACTACTCGATGCCGTTTGCCCGCTGCAGCGCGCGGACATAGGCAACGATCTTTTCGACTGCGGCTCGGTTCACCCCATCGACGGGCGGCATATTTCCGAACCGCCAATGATGGGCGCGCACGCCATTCTGTACCGCCATTTGGAAGGCGATGTCGGCATGGTGGTTCGGTTCATAGATGCGATGGACGAATGGTGGGCCTTGATCCGTGCCCGTGGCGTTCTCGCCATGGCAGACGGCGCAGTTGGCTGCAAACAGGTCCGCGCCATCGGCGGCAGCGCCTTCCAGATCGGGCAGGCGCACGGTCGTACTGGCTTGCGACGATCGGGCCGGCTCGTCCTGCGCGGGCAGGAACCAGGCTCCAACACCAGCCACGATCACGGCGATGGCTCCCACTGCCACGATTTTCTTGTTCACTTGTTCGCCTCGCTTCCCGAAAGATCGTCGAGTATGGGGCAATCGGGACGATCGTCGCCGTGGCAGCGATGGATCAGCGTTTCGAGCGTGCGGCGGAGCGATTCAAGCTCGGCGATCTTGGACGTGATCCGGTCCAGGTGATCGCTGGCGATGTTTCTCACGTCGGCGCTTGCCCGGTCACGATCCTCGTAGAGCGACATGAGGGAGCGACAGTCTTCGATCGAGAAGCCCAACGATCGCGCGCGCGACAGGAACGCCAGTTTGTACACGTCGGCCTCGCTGAAGGCGCGGTAGCCGTTCTGGCCGCGCTTCGGCCGAACGAGACCTATGTCCTCATAGTAGCGGATCGTCTTGGCGGGTAGGCCGCTCGCTTCGGCGACGTCTCCAATGTTCATGGGCGCATCCTCCTGATGCACGGCAATATAGGGATTCCAGCTACTGGAAGGTCAAGCCCCCTTGCGACTTTGGAACCTTCCTGCGCTGGAAGGTCGTTAGTTGGGAAAACGAACAAAACATGGAGACGAAGCATGCATTACGGCCGCTTCTTCGCGATGATCGCCACATCGATCGTGATGATGTTCGGATTGATGTATCTGAACACCTATCTTCTCAGCCACGTCTTCTGGTCGGAGACCCGGGCCTACATGGCCCTTGTGATGGGCGCGTCCATGGCAATCATCATGCTCGCCTTTATGCTGTCCATGTACGCGAACCGTACCGCAAACATCGCCATTTTCGCCGGTTCGGTTGTCGTCTTCGCTGCTGCACTATGGCTCGTGCGCAGCCAGGTTACCGTCGAGGACCGCAGCTATATGAGCGCAATGATCCCGCACCATTCGATCGCGATCATGACGTCGAGCCGCGCCAACATAACCGATCCGCGGGTGCGCACCCTGGCCGACGACATCATCTACGCCCAGGACAAGGAGATCGCCGAAATGCGCTATCTGATCGCCGACATCGACGCCAACGGGAAGGTCACGCAGCGCGCGGCGACGACTCCGGCGGAGCTTGTCGGCGCTGAGGAAGCGCTCGCCAGTGAAGAACTTTCCAAGGTCGATCCGGAGTTCCTGACCGAGGACGAGATCGTTCGGGTTTTCCCGGATGGCGCAGCCTGCCGCTTCACCTATACTGAGGGCAGCCCGCCAGTGCTGGTCGCGGGCGAGAGCGCGCAAGGAACGGCTGCTTTGGTCAAGATCAGCGGCGACCTCGTTCGCCTCGACGCAAGCGAAACCGGCCCCGTCGGGGGCACGTTCACCGCCGAGCCGCTCTCGGCTGAACTGCATGAGACCGACAGCGGCGATCTTTACGATCTGGTAATGACGGCCGGTGCGGAGTACGAGGCCGGCTTCCGCGGCCAGTACGCCTGCGCGGGCTCCTAGGAGGCGGTGATGGTGAAGGACGCAACCCGGACCGCGCAACTCTATCGCATGGTGATGCCCGATCACCTCTGCCCCTACGGCCTGAAGTCGAAGGATCTTCTCAAGCGTCGGGGCTTTGAGGTTGATGACCATCACTTGACCACGCGCGAAGAGACCGACGCCTTCATGGAGGACCAAGGTGTGGAGACGACGCCGCAGACCTTCATCGGTGGCGAACGGGTCGGTGGTTACGACGATCTGCGGGTCTATTTCGAGATCGATCCGCCGCCGGAGGCGCAAAGCGACACCTCCTATAAGCCGGTTATCGCCATTTTCGCGGTAGCCGCCCTGCTGGCGCTGGGGTTGTCCTGGAACCAATACGGCACGGTGCTGACGCTGCGGGCGCTTGAGTGGTTCATCTCGCTGTCGATGACCATTCTGGCGATCCAGAAATTGCAGGATGTCGAGAGCTTCTCGACCATGTTCCTGAACTACGACCTGCTGGCGCGCCGGTGGGTGCCCTATGGCACGATCTATCCGTTTGGCGAGGCGCTGGCCGGTATCCTGATGACGGCCGGCATCCTCGCCTGGATATCGGCGCCGGTGGCGCTGTTCATCGGCACGGTCGGCGCTGTCAGCATCTTCAAGGCGGTCTACATCGACAAGCGCGAGCTTAAATGCGCCTGTGTTGGGGGCAGCTCTTCGGTGCCGCTCGGCTTCGTCTCCCTGACCGAAAGCCTCATGATGATGGCCATGGGCATCTGGATGCCGCTCAAGGCATTTCTGATCTGATCCATCCGTCGACCCTTGACCCTCCAGTTGCTGGAACCTTTAAATAGATCAGCGACTCGGCGTCACTCGCCGACACTGGGAAAAGCGATTTCGAGCGGACGATCATGACGGACTACAAAAAAGACAGCATTACTTTGCCTGGCGCCATCGCCATGGGCACCGGGGTCATGATCGGGGCGGGGATCCTCGCTCTGACCGGGCAGATGGCGGAATTGGCCGGACCTCTGTTTCCACTCTCCTTTATTGCCGGCGCCATCGTCACGGCCTTCAGCGCCTACACCTATGTCAAAATGTCGAACGCCTATCCCTCGGCCGGGGGCATCGGCATGATCCTGGTCAAGGCCTACGGGCCGACGACCGTCGCGGCAGGTGCGGCGCTTTTGATGGCGCTGTCGATGGTCATCAACGAGAGCCTCGTCGCGCGAACCTTCGCGGCCTATGCACTGCGAGGATTGGGGATCGCGCCCACAGGCTGGCTGGTGCCGGCCATCGGCGTCGCCGTCATCGTCTTCGCCTGGCTGGTGAACGTCTCGGGAAATCGGTCGGTCGGGCTGTTGTCTATCCTGATGGCGGCTCTGAAGGTTTTCGGGATCGCATTGTTCGGCATTGCGGCGCTTTGGGCCGGTGGATTTTCCTTCGAGGCGACGGGCGGCGAGACAGAGGCAGGAGGTTTTCTGGCGTCGGCAGCGCTCGCCATCCTCGCCTTCAAGGGGTTTACGACCATCACCAACAGCGGCGCGGAGATCACCGAGCCGCACCGCAATGTGGGCCGGGCAATCGTGGTCTCGATTGCGATCTGCGTCGTCGTCTATCTCCTGGTGGCCTTCGCGGTCGGCTCGAGCCTGCCGCTCGATCGTATCATCGCCGCCAAGGATTATGCGCTGGCCGAGGCGGCGGCGCCGGCTTTCGGGCAGGTCGGTTTCTACCTGACGGTCGCCCTCGCTCTGATTGCTACGGCGTCCGGCCTGATCGCCAGCGTTTTCGCGGTCTCGCGCATGCTGGCCATGCTGACCGACATGAAGCTCGTGCCGCACAGCCATTTCGGTATGCCAGGGGCGATCCGTGATCATACGCTCGTCTACACTGTGGTGATCGCCAGCCTTCTGACCATCTTCTTCGATCTCAGCCGGATCGCCTCGCTCGGCGCGTTCTTCTATCTGGTGATGGACATGGTCATCCACTGGGGTGTGTACCGGAACCTCAGGCATGACATCGGCGCCCGGTCATGGATCCTGCTGACGGCGATCACGCTCGACGCGGTGGTGCTCGCAGCCTTCGGACTGATGAAGTGGCAGGCGGACCCGGCGATCGTCGTCATTGCCGTCGGCGGGATTGCCGTCGTCTTTGCCTTCGAGGCGGTATTCCTGCGGCTTCGTCCGCCGTCGACCGTTCACATGCATCATTTGGGCTGAGCTGGAAGATAAAAGGACAATCAGGCTCTTGACCTTCCAGTTACTGGAAGCACTACCTTGTGCGCCAAGTCAGTCAGGAAGCATTCGAAATGGCGCAGCATTCTCACCAGCATCACGACCAAACGTCGCACAATCACGATGGCCACGATCATGCCGGCCATGATCACCCGGATCCGAAAGCCGGCGAAACGGCAAACGATCCCGTTTGCGGGATGACGGTGACGATCAAGCCGGAGGCGCGCATGCGCGACTTCGGGGGTGACACCTTCTACTTTTGCTCCGATGGCTGCCGGACGAAGTTCGATGCCGATCCGTATTTTTACGCCTCGGGCAACGCGGCGAAGGTCGGCAAGCGTGCGCCGCAGGGCACGCAGTGGACCTGTCCCATGCATCCGGAGATCGTGCGTGACGAACCCGGCGCCTGCCCGAAATGCGGCATGGCGCTCGAGCCGATGGTGCCGTCCGACGAGCCAAGCGAGGAACTGACCGATTTCACGCGGCGGATGTGGATCAGCGCCGCCGCTGCGGTGCCCCTGGTGATCCTGACGATGGGTGAACTGGTCGGTCTTCCCGTCCGCGACTGGATCGGCCATCAGATCGCGATCTATCTCGAGTTTCTCCTCGCCACGCCGATCGTGCTGTGGGCGGCGCTGCCGTTTTTCCAGCGCGGCTGGGACTCCGTAAAGAACCGATCGCCCAACATGTGGACGCTCATATCGCTCGGTGTCGGCGCGGCCTATCTCTACTCCCTCGTCGCGACCTTCCTGCCGGGCGTCTTTCCCGAGCAGTACCGGATGGGGGGCATGGTCGGCACCTACTACGAGGCCGCGGTCGTCATCATCGCGCTGATCTTCGTCGGTCAGGTGCTGGAGTTGCGCGCCCGCGAGCGCACCGGCGACGCCATCCGGGCGCTGATGGACCTTGCGCCCAAGACCGCGCGACGCATCCTGTCCGACGGCTCCGAATATGACGCGCCGCTGGAGAACATTGTCGAAGGCGACCTGCTACGCGTACGCCCCGGCGACAGCGTGCCGGTCGACGGTGAAGTGGCCGAGGGCCGGTCTTCGATCGACGAGAGTATGATCACGGGCGAACCCGTCCCCATCGAGAAAACCGAGGGCGACCGGGTGACCGGCGGAACGATCAACAAGAACGGCACGCTGGCGATTCGCGCGACGGCGGTCGGCTCAGACACGGTGCTTGCGCAGATCGTCGACATGGTGGCCGGGGCGCGCCGTTCGCGCGCGCCCATTCAAGGCCTGGCCGATCGGGTCTCGGAAGTCTTCGTGCCGACGGTCGTCGGCATCGCCATCCTCGCCTTTGTCGTCTGGCTTTTTGCCGGACCGAGTCCCGCCTTCGTCTTCGCAATCGCGGCGGCAGTGTCGGTCCTGATCATCGCCTGTCCCTGCGCGCTCGGGCTTGCAACGCCGATCTCGATCACCACGGCGGCGGGACGCGGCGCGCAGGCAGGCGTTCTCATCAAGGACGCCGAGGCGCTGGAGCGCATGGCGCGCGTCGACACGCTGATCGTCGACAAGACCGGAACGCTGACCGAGGGACGGCCGAAGCTGACCGATGTGGTCGCCCTTGGGGATATTCCGGAGGACGACGTTCTCGCATTGGCGGCAGCCTTGGAGCGCGGTTCCGAACATCCATTGGCCGAAGCCATTCTCGAGGGCGCGCGGGAGCGGGGCGTGCCACTCGACAAGGCCACGGACTTTGAAGCCGTCACCGGCAAGGGCGTGACGGGAACAGTGGGCGGCCGCTCCATCGCGCTCGGCAACACCGCGCTAATGCAGGCAATCGGCGGTGACGCCGCTAGCGGTGAGGCAAAGGCCGACGCTCTCAGGACCGAGGGCAAGACCGCGATGTTCGTCGCCGTAGACGGCACCCTTGCCGGTATCGTCGCCGTGGCGGACCCCATCAAGGAAACGACCGCGGCCGCGATCCGTGACCTGCATGCGCAGGGATTGCGCGTCATCATGGCGACCGGCGACAATCAGCGCACCGCCGAGGCGGTGGCGGCAAAGCTCGGCATCGACGACGTGCGCGCCGGCGTTCTGCCGGAAGGCAAGAAAGCCTTTGTCGACGAGTTGCGCGCGGCGGGCCGTTCGGTGGCCATGGCGGGCGACGGCGTCAACGACGCGCCGGCGCTCGCCGCTGCCGATGTCGGCATTGCCATGGGCACGGGCGCCGATGTTGCCGTGGAAAGTGCAGGGCTAACATTGCTGGGCGGCGATCTCACAGGGATCGTACGGGCGCGAAAGCTCGCCAAGGCGACCCTGCGCAACATCAAGCAGAACCTGTTCTTTGCCTTCGTCTACAACACGGCCGGCGTGCCGATCGCAGCCGGTGTGCTCTACCCCGTCTTCGGCCTGTTGCTCTCGCCGATGATCGCGGCCGCCGCCATGTCGCTGTCATCGGTCTCGGTGATCGCCAACGCGCTCAGACTGCGGCGGCTGGACCTCTGAATTCGGAATTGAACGCGTTTTTGCTCAAGGTGTCAAAATGGCTCCACTCTCACGTCGCAGTTTCCTGGCATCCGGCGCTGCCGCCGGCATCATGGCGTCGCTTCCCGGCACCGTGTACGCGCAAGCTTCCACCAAGGCCAATGCGCTCACATTGCGCGCCGTGCGTCGCACGATCGAAGTCGACGGCCGTGCCGCCTCGGTCCTGGGTCTTGTCGACGGCTCCGGAAGGCCCGGACTGATCCTCGATCCCGGTCAGCGCTTTCGTGTCGACCTCACGAACGATCTCGATGTCGAGACCATCGTGCACTGGCATGGTCAGATCCCGCCGAACGCCCAGGACGGCGTGTCGAACACGAGCCCGATGATTCCGGTGGGCGGCAGCCGATCCTTTGATTTTGCGCCCCGTACCGGAACGTTCTGGATGCACAGCCATGTCCCGGCCCAGGAGGTCGATCAGCTCGCAGCGCCCCTGATCGTTCGAAGTGCCGAAGATCTGGCTGCTGACAGGCAGGAGGTCGTTCTCTTCCTGCATGACTTTTCCTTCCGCTCCGGCGAAGAGGTCCTTGAGGAGATCACGTCCGGCCGCGCGATGCCGCATGGCGAGGTGCAGGAAGGTAGCCACTCCATGGGAGAATTCCCGCGGCGGATCGTCGGGCATCACGAATCCGATCCGATGTCCATGCCAATGCCGAACGCGATGTCGGGCGGCATGGCGGGGATGGGCCACGACTCCGGAATGGAGATGGATCTCAACGACTTCGAATTCGATGCCTATCTCGCCAATGACCGGACCCTGGACGATCCCGAGGTGATAGCGGTCGAGCGGGGTGGACGCGTTCTCCTGCGTGCCATCAACGCGGCGTCGATGACGGCATTCTGGATCGATCTCGGATCGGTGGTCGGTCGCCTGGTTGCCGTCGACGGAGATGCCGTAGAGCCCATGGAAGGAACGCGCTTCGGCTTCGCTCAAGGGCAACGGCTCGACATCGAGATTGATATGCCAGCAGACGGATCGGTATTGCCTGTCCTGGCCTTGCGCGAAGGCGCAACGCAAAGGACCGGTATCGTGCTTGCCCCGCGCGGCGCCGAGGTGCGACGCATCTCTTCCACGGCGGACGCCGAGCATCCGGCCTATTCCGGCGACATGACGACGGAGTTGGCGCTCCGTGCCCTCAATCCTCTCCCCGATCGGCCGGTGGACCGGACGCATATGGTCATGCTGGGCGGCCAGATGAGCCCTTATGTGTGGTCGCTCAACGGGCAACTCTGGGGCAGCCATACGCCGGTCGCGGTCATGTCGGGCGAGCGTGTCGAGATGATGTTCCACAACATGTCGATGATGGCGCACCCGATGCATCTCCACGGACACGCTTTCCAGGTCGTGGACGTCAATGGTCAGCGGATCGCCGGCGCCGTCCGTGATACGGTGCATGTTCCGCCGATGGGGATGGTGACGATTGCCTTCGATGCCGGTGAGGTCGCGCCTTGGATGCTCCATTGTCATCACATGGCGCACATGGCCGCCGGCATGATGAGCGAACTCGATGTCCGGTCGGCCTGATGCGCGCGCGGCCTTCGATCGGATCAGGCGCTGACGATGAGTAAACGGAGTGTCTTGATCGTCGGAGGCTACGGCCAGGTCGGACGCGCCATGGCGGCTCGGTTGCGGCAGATGGGCTGCACTGCCGTGACCATCGGCGGGCGGAGACGTGCGCCCGCCCAAGGCGTCGCGGAGAAGCTGGGCTATCGCTGGACGACGATCGACCTGAACGACGGGCGAACCTGGTCAGGAGCGCTTGAAGGAATAGACGTTGTCGTCGTTTGCATGGACCAGGATGGGCCGGCCTTCGCCGAAGCGGTTCTGGAGCGGGGTCTTGGCTACATCGATATCACGGCTTCTGACGACCTTTTCCGGCAGATCGAGGCGCTCGAGGCCTTTGCGATTGCGAGCGGTGGATGGGCCGTGCTTTCCGTGGGCCTCGCGCCTGGCCTGACAAATCTCATGGCGCAGGCCTGTGCAGACGGCATGGATCAGGTCGAGAAAATAGAGATCGGTATTCTCCTCGGTCTCGGGGACGCTCATGGAACGGCCGCGTTGAATTGGACATTGGAGAACCTGCGTCCGTATCCCTCATCCGCAATCCGCAGGATCGCGTTCGGAAGCCGATCTGTTCAACGAGCATCTGTCCCGTTCGATTTCGCGGACCAGCACGTCCTGATGCGGCGCCACGGCTATGAGCGCGTGACGACGCGCCTTGCGTTCGATACGCCGCTTGTGACGGCAGGGGGATTGCGTCTTCTCGGTCACCTTGGTCGGATCCAGGGGATGCGCGGCGTTATGAGATGGCTGTTTTCAAAGTTTCGGGTCGGATCGGACCGGGTGGGATTGTCGGTCACCGCCGTTGGTCGAACGCAAGGAAAGCCGTTTCGACGTTTCATGTCATTCGAGGCCAGGAAGGAAGCGGAGATCACTGCGCTGATGGCATCTCAAACAATCGTGCTCATGCTTGATGAGCCGCCGCAGACCGGCATCCATCATCTGGAAGAAATCCGCGGGATTGATGACTTTGCTGATGGTCTGCGAGGCGAGGGTAGCGTCCTTGCCTAAAGGTAGCCCCTAACATGGATACCCGACGGTCGGCAGAAATCCTGTGATTGCCTCATTGGCATGATCGGAAATTGCCAAGGCGTTCCCGTCCGGCCATTTCACACGAGTTCGTTTTGGCCTCACCTGGCCTCTCTCTCCACGTCTTCCGGTATCTCCTGCCGAAGCTTCGGTCCCTTGGCGATACGGCGGCCGAGCGCGGTGATGAAAGACTCGTAGCGCTCTGCGGCCCTGGCGCGAGCTGCCTGGGCGGCCGGTTCCGGAAGTGCCGGCGTTGTGGTGAGCCAGAATCTAACGAAGACGGCCAGCGTTTCGATAGAGATACCGAGATCTCGTTCCAGACGGGAGATGCGCCTGTCGATCTGATCCAGCCGCTTGGCAATGACGGCCTCGCGCCTTTCAGCATCGTCGGGTGAAAGAAAGGAGGCGATCGCCGCCTCCGCGATCATCGACTGCGATTGCTCGCGCCGCGCTGCATAGTCCGACAGCATCGCCATGATGTCCGGGTCAAGATAGACTGAGATCTGCGTCTTTTTCTTTCGAGCAGACATGGGCTAGAGATCCATCCCATCGTTGGGGTCGAGCGAAACCTGTCGCGCCACGCGCTGCATCGTGCGGTTCATCCGACTATTGCGCGCGACTTCTTCCTGATCATCATCGAAGGGGTCGATCTCGAATTCGTTTTCGATTGGCTCCTTTTTCTCGACGGGCTGGGCGCGGCCGAGCTCCGGCTGGCGGCGCCGTTCGGAATCGGTGGTGTCCTCCTCGTCGTCAGCGCTGCCAGAGCCGTTGGCGTGTAGGGTCGGCCTGGGTGGCAATGGCAGTGTACTCCATTCGTCTTGTTCGACCTCGACAGGCGCTGCTTTAGTTGGCGGTGGCAGAATGCGATCCTGGAAACGGGGGTCCTGGTAGTAGCGAACTTTCTTCGCGCGGATCGGCGATATGCCCGCGACCATGACGATTTCGTCCGCCGGCGGGAGTTGCATGACCTCGCCAGGCGTCAGAAGCGGCCGAGCCGTTTCCTGCCGCGACACCATCAGATGACCGAGCCAGGGCGAGAGCCTGTGCCCGGCATAGTTTTTCATCGCCCGCATCTCTGTCGCCGTGCCGAGGGCGTCTGATACCCGTTTGGCGGTGCGTTCGTCATTGGTCGCGAAGCTCACCCGGACGTGGCAATTGTCGAGGATCGAATTGTTCGGGCCGTAGGCCTTCTCGATCTGGTTCAGCGACTGGGCGATCAGAAAGCTCTTGAGCCCGTAGCCCGCCATGAAGGCGAGCGCGCTCTCGAAAAAGTCGAGGCGGCCGAGTGCTGGAAACTCGTCCAGCATCAGCAGCAATTTGTGCCGCGCGGTCCTGGCCTGCAGGTCTTCGGTCAGCCGCCGGCCGATCTGATTGAGTATGAGACGGATGAGCGGCTTTGTCCGATTGATGTCGGAGGGCGGCACGACGAGATAGAGCGTCGCCGGACGCTTGGCGCTGACCATGTCGGTGATGCGCCAGTCGCAGCGGCGCGTCACCTTCGCGACGACAGGATCGCGGTAGAGCCCGAGGAACGACATGGCGGTAGAAAGGACGCCGCTGCGTTCATTGTCGGACTTGTTAAGGAGTTCGCGGGCCGCGCTGGCGATAACCGGATGCGGCCCGGCTTCGCCAAGATGCGCCGTCTTCATCATGGCGGCGAGCGTGGATTCAATGGGGCGTTTCGGATCGGACAGGAGAGCGGCGACGCCGGCGAGTGTCTTGTCCTTTTCCGCATAAAGGACATGGAGGATGGCGCCGACCAAAAGTGCGTGGCTGGTCTTCTCCCAGTGATTGCGCTTTTCGAGTGAGCCCTCAGGATCAACGAGGATATCAGCGATGTTCTGGACATCGCGGACCTCCCACTCGCCGCGGCGAACCTCAAGCAAAGGATTGTAGGCGGACGAGTTCGGGTTGGTCGGGTCGAACAGGAGCACGCGGCCGTGCCGGACGCGAAAGCCTGCCGTGAGCTGCCAGTTCTCCCCCTTGATGTCGTGGACGATGGCCGAGCCCGGCCAAGTCAGAAGCGACGGAATGACCAGACCGACGCCCTTGCCTGAGCGGGTCGGCGCGAAGCACAACACATGCTCCGGTCCCTCATGCCGAAGATAGTCGTCCTTGAGCTTACCCAGGACGACGCCATCGGGGCCAAGCAGACCGGCAGACTTGATCTCATCAGCTTTCGCCCATCTTGCCGATCCATAGGTGAAAACGTTCGGCGCCTCGCGAGCACGCCAGACCGACATAAGAATGGCTACAGCAATTGCCAGGAAGCCGCCCGAGGCAGCAATGATGGCTCCCTCAATGAAGATCGGAGGGGCATAGGCATCGTAGAAATACCACCACCAGAAGAACGCGGGTGGATAGTAAATCGGCCACCCTCCGACTTCGAACCAGGGCGCGCCGAGTTGCGCCTGAAAGCCTAGGCGCCAGGCGGTCCACTCTGTCGCCGCCCAGGTAGTGGTGAGGACGATGGTGAAAACGACGAGGATCTGCCCCCAGAGGATTTTCGTACCTGACATGGTTCAAGTCTCGCGCAAATATCGGAACGCTGAGCGGCATGATCAGGGACAACAAGTCCATTTTCTCACGGATCGTAAGAACGGCGACCAACGGATAAACAACGGCGGGAGGGACGGAAACTTAAGAAAACAATTCGTCAATTGAAATGGGGCACCGATTATTGGCTGTGAAATTGGTCAGGTGATCGCAGCGAGGGACCTGCAGCGCGTACAAGGGTCTCCACGGATCAACGAGACGGCTTTTTACCGCAACATGTGGACGCCATGAACGCGCCCGGCCTCCCGCCACTCGCGCGAGGCGTCTCGGAGGATGGTGGCGGCGCCGTGGATCGCGAGCACTGCCATGAGGCTGGCTACGACGAAATCCGGCCAGCCTGTTCCGGTGCCGAACACGCCCAGAGCTGCGAGCAGAACGGCCACATTAGCGACCACGTCGTTTCGGGAACAGATCCACACAGAGCGCATGTTGGCATCCCCTTCTCGAAAGGCCGTCAACAGGAACAGACATGCGACATTCATCACCAATGCAAGCGTGCCGATTATCCCCATCGTAGCCGCATGAGGCACCGAGCCGTTGGCCAAGTGCCAGACAACGGTCGCTAGTACCCAGAGCCCGAAGATCCCCATCGACGCTCCCTTCACCCATGCCGCTCCAGCGCGCCAACGCAGGCTTGACCCGAAAACAGCCAGGCTGATGGCGTAGTTCGCGGCGTCTGCAAAGAAATCCAGCGCATCGGCCTGAAGCGCCGCGGAGCCGGCGACAAGGCCAGCCACGATCTCGGCGATAAACATCCCGGCATTGATGGCGAGGACGATCCAGAGCACACGGCGAAAGCGCGGTGAGCCGTTGTTGGACGACGAGGCACAGGTTTCGGATGAGCAGCAGGCCATAGGCGACTCCCATATTTTCGATTTTGCTCTATTCTCTAGCGTCTATAGTAACTATAGGGTCAAGCGATGCGTGACGACGGCTATCAAATTGGCGATCTTGCGCGGCACACGGGCACGAAGGTCGTGACGATCCGCTACTACGAGAAAATCGGCCTCTTGCCCGAAGCCGGGCGCAGCGCTGGAAACTACCGCGTCTATGGTCAAGCTGAATTGGACCGGCTTCGCTTCATTCGTCGATGCCGGGCGCTGGGCTTCTCTCTGGATCAGGTGAAGGAACTTGTCGCTCTGGCCTCGGACGAGGAACGCCCTTGCGCGGAAGTTGACGCCTTGACCCGAGAGCATCTCGACGAGATCGAGCGCAAGATCGCCGATCTCAAATCTCTTGCCGACCAGCTTCGTCGCATCAGCGCAAGCTGCGACGGTGCGACCCACATCTCGAATTGTCGCATCATCGAGGCGCTCAGCGAAGCGTGAGACTGATGGCGACCTGACAAGCGTCGGCGCGTCTGCGAGTACTACCGCCCCAGCCCCCGCTTGCGGCCGAAGCTCCAATCTACACCACCGTCGCCGCGCGCGACGCCGGAGATATGGCGGCCGAGATGTTTCTCCATCGATGGCGTCCAGGGCACGAGCTGGAAGCCGAGCCCGTCGTCGATCATCGCGAAGCGACCAGAGGCGAGCGTCAGGCGCTGTCGATAGGCGCCGGCGACATGCTCGCCGGCACCTGCACGCTGGAACGGTTGTCCGGTCTTCGCCGCTAGTTTCTCGCCGACTTCGTCCAACTCGCGCCGGCGGAGCGTGTCGATGAGATTGCGGCTGAAGACGATGCGCCGCCCCTGCCGCTGGGCCAAGCCTTCCCCGATCAGACGGTCGGCCCGCCTGTCGAGGGCATTGCGCACCTCCACGCCGAAGCCGCCTTCGGAGAGCGCGACGGGCTCGCGTGCGATGTTCTGCCGGTCGAGCCAGGTCGCCCCGGACGCGGTGACCTGCCGTTCGATATCGAGATCGGAGCGCACCGCAAGTGCGACGCGGCGCTGGCCACGGGAATCGTCATAGGCGCGCAACTCCACGATCGAGCCCGGCGCGCTGTCACCGGCGGCGTTGAGATCGGCGAGCTTGATGTGATGGCTGCGTCCATCGACGCCGTCGACCACGGCGTAGGCCGTGCCCTTGAGTTCATCATCGAGCCCGCGCTCGACCAGGCGGCCGACGATGGGTGCGTCGAGGCTTTCTGCCGCCAGCACATAGTCCGCCGATCCCCGCTCAATGCCGTGCTCGGTCAGAGCACGGTGCATGCGCTTGATGATGTCCCCGCGCTGCCCGAGCTCGCGCAGCGTCGCCTCGGCCTTGTCACCGATCATCCATTGACCGGGGCCGACCTGCTCTGCGAGGCCAAGTGTTTCCAGCTTGCGCAGCCGCCCGATCTTCAGCGCATGGAATTCATCGGGCGGCTCGTCCGGCTGCGGGGCGAGGTCGATGAATCCGGTGCGCCGGCCGTCGCGCACAAACTGACGGTCAAGCTGTGTCCAGCGCTCGGTTTCGATCTGGCTTTCAAGGGTGCGGCGTATATCGAGGTCGGTGCGCGGGCCAAGCTCCTGGGTGATGAGATCGCGCGCCCGGTCGCGCATCCCTTCCTTGATATAGTCGCGCGAGATGACGAGGTCTTCGCCATCGTCGCGTACGCCGCGCACGATCAGATGGACATGCGGGTGCTCGGTGTTCCAGTGATCGACGGCCACCCAGTCGAGCTCGGTGCCGAGATCCTTTTCCATCTGTCCGACCAGATCGTTGGTGAAGGATCGCAGGTCCGACATCTCCAGCGCATCGTCAGGCGAAACGATGAAGCGAAAATGATGCCTGTCGTCCTCGCAGCGCTCGGCGAAGGCCCGGCTGTCCGCGTCCTCCTCTCCCGGCCCGAACAGGCGCGCCTTCTCTCCGTCCCGGGTGACGCCGTCGCGGCGCAGATAGTCGAGATGGGTGCCCAGCGGCGCCGTCCGGCCGGAATGACGAACCACGCGCGCCTTGATGACCGCGCCGCGCGAGCGCGCGGTGATGAGACGATTGGCCTGGATGCTGGCCCGCTGGCCATGGCCGAAGCGCGAGCGGTTGCCGGATGTGACGCGGCCAGAGCGTGACACGCCGCCGCCCGCCTTCTTCGCGGCCGCCAGCGCCTGCGCGATGAAAGGCCGCGCCGCTTGGGCGCGAGTCGTGCGGATGCGGCCGGGGCGGACGCGGAACTCGCGGTCATCGGCCACGGCATCGCCCCGCAATGTGCGAAAAATCCTGCAAAGCTGGGAAGTAGAGCGCTTGGCGCACATTGCGCCGATGGCGGACAATGTGCGGAACGCGCCAGAAAATCCAAACAAAACAACCGACCGACCGGCGCGCAATGTGCGCCCTTTTATCCTGCCATCGGTCGGTTGTGGTTCCTGCCGCTCCCACTCCCGCGCGCCATGACACGCCAGAGCACGAGATCATGCGATGAGGGCTGACACGTGTCATGGATCAGCCCCGGTGTCATCCTGCGCAATGACGATGTCTTTCGGATGTGACTGATCCCCGGCATCGGGCGGCACCGGCACGGAAGCGGAGGCGCCGTCCGAGTGCTTGTCCGTGACGCTATCCACGACCGTCCGGTGGTCAACCGAGCGCGGGACGAATAGCGGCGCCTCGCGCCAGTCGGGTGGCGGCGATGGCACAGCCGGAGCGCCGGGCGACGGCACCGTTGCGCCCAGTGCCGGTGCAAGCAGATCGACATAGGCGCGCGTTTCGGTGGGCAACGGACGGCCCGTCGCGAGGTGCTCGTCGTAGCGATCGGGACCGGCATTGTAGGCCGCGAGCATGGCCGGAATCGTACCATAGCGGTCGTACATCTCGCGCAGATAGGCCGCGCCCGCCAGGATGTTGTCGCGCGGGTCGAAGGGATCGGAACTGAGCCGATGTCGAACCCGCAGATCATCCCAAGTCGCTGGCATGACCTGCATCAATCCCTGTGCTCCTGCGCTTGAGAGCGCGCGCGTATTGCCTGCACTTTCGGCACGCATGACCGCGACGATCCAGTGTTCGGGAATGCCGAACCGCTGCGCCGCCTCGGCGATATGCGCGGCAACGGGATCGTCGACTTCATGTCGTCCGGCGGGTGCCGGCTGCGCGGACGCGCTGCCGGTCTCGAGGGTCGCGAGAGACAGGCCGGAAAGGAGAAGGAGGGCAATGCGGCCGCAGGGACCGCACCGCCGCAGTGCTGCTGACGGACCGATGAGCGGCATCGATCAGTCCTGCTCGTCGCGCTTCTTCGGGCGGGTCCAGTGCAGGCCCCAGTCGCGTCCATTCTCGTCCGACTGGAACAGCCGGGCGCGCACCGGAACCGCGAATGCCGGGTCATCGAGGACGACGGAGATGAACGTGCCTGCGCGGTCGCCGGTATGTTTCCAGCCGGCGCCGACTTCGGGGCCGGTCTCGTCGCCGAGATGGACGCGATAGGCCGGCGCATTCTCGCTGTCGGCGTTCTCGGCCGTGACGAAGGTGAGCGCGCAGTCGAAGGACAGCGAGCGGATGCGTCCGCTATAGCCGTCTGCTGTGCGGGTGAACTGACCGATCTGGGGCATGATGATCTCCTGTTTGGATGCGGTGGGATTGCAGGAAGGCGTGCGTCGTCACCGCGTCGGCGCGCGCCAGACGAAGCGGCCATCGCCGTCTTCGTCGGTGTAGAGAGGGACGGCCTGGCCAATGACGGTCGTCGCCGAAAGCGGTCCGAAATAGCGACCGTCGAGGCTGTCGGGGACTTGCCAGTTCATCAGGAAGAACTCGTCTTCGGCGACGGTGCGACAGCCGCTCCAGACCGGCAGCGGGCGGTCCAGGCGATCACGGTCGCGGGCTTCGCCCATGGCGATTCCGTCGACCGTGATGGTGCGGCCGATCCGGCATATGCGCTGTCCCGGCAGGCCGAGAACGCGCTTCAGGATCGGCACGTCACGGCCGATGTAACCGCGCTCGACCATGAAATCGTCAAGCGGCTCAGGTGGCATGACCGCGACGAGATCGGGAACGTCGAGATGCTCGGCGGGGTCGATCCGATAGAGCCCGATCGGCGCGCTGGCCGACACGTTCCAGACGAGCTTGAGCGAGGTTGGAACGATTGCAGCCGCGGCGACGCACATCGCTGCGAAGCATGTCGCCTTGACGTAGCCGAAGCGGGTCATCGTTCGATCTCCCGCCGCTTGAGCCAGGCCTGATGGCGCTCCCGCGTGTAAGGACGCGGTTCCTGGCCCGCGCTCATCCGGTGGGCCACATGGCGCCAGTGATCGGGGGCGGCGTCGCAGGGATCGACGTCGGCGGCTTCCACCGCGTCGATGTGCTGGAGCACCTTCTCGACCTTCGGCCAGCCTTCGATCTTGAGCAGGATTTCGCCGCCAGGGCGCACGAAGGGGAGCGTCTGGTGGGCGGCGCCGGGTGCGACCGCGCGCACGATGTCGATGCGCGAGATGACCGTGCCATAGTCATTCGCCGCCCAGCGCACGAAGGCGAAGACGGCGCCGGGGCGGAAGGATACGACGCGCCGGCGGCGGTCGATGATCCGCTCGCCGGCCGCGCGGCCGAAGCGAATCCAGTATTCGATCCTGCCCTCGATCCAGGTCAGTTCGACATGAGTGAGTGCGTCGGAAGTGTTCGCGGAGTGCGTCGGGCTTTCACCGACGCCGGGAGCCGTGGCGCCGGTCATGATGGATCTCCTTCATCATTGGGGAATTCGCGGGCGAGCAGGTCGCGCAGCATGTCGGCGACGGTGACGCCGCGCCGGAAGGCGGCGATCTTGATGCGCCCGCGCAGCTTGGGCGTGATGTCGATGGTCAGGCGGGCGGTGAATCCGGAGGGCTTGCCGTCACGGGGAGCAGCATCGGCTGATCTGATCCAGTGCTCGGGTTCGCCCGGTCGGGCGGCGAAGGCGCGGCGATTTGGACGGTCGCTCATGGTGCGAGCCTTCCGATCTCTACCGCCAGCGCCGCCACTTCCCGCGCGGCGATGCTGTCCGCGTCGCATTCGCATGCGAGGCGGCCGGACTGTGCGGCCGACGCAAAGATGACGCGCTGGCCGATCGTCGCTTTGAGCGCGGGCGGGTCCTGGTCGGCGAGCGCATCGCCGGTCTCGCGTGCGATGATGGTTCGTGCCGGACAGCGGTTGAGGACGAAGCGCACGGCGAGCTGCGGACGGAATATCCGCGCCTCCTCGATCAGGCGCAGGATCTCCGCCGAGGCCCAGCCATCGAAGGGTGACGGCTGCACCGGAATGAGGATGACGTCTGCGGCGAGCAGCGCCGAGCGCATCAGCCCCGCGACGCGCGGCGGACCGTCGATGACGACGTGATCGGCAGTGCGGGCGAGCTCCGGGGCTTCGTGATGGAGCGTATCACGCGCAAGGCCAATGACGCCGAAGCTTCGCGGCAGGCCCTCACGGCTGCGCCGTTCCGACCAGTCGAGCGCCGATCCCTGCGGGTCGGCATCGATCAGTGTGACGCTATTGCCACCACACGCCCATTCACCAGCGAGGTGCAAGGCGAGCGTCGTCTTGCCGACACCGCCTTTCTGATTGAGGAGCGCCACGATCATGATGCGCCTCCTGCACCGTTTCGGGCAGGCGGATCGTTCGTGGCCGCAGCATCGTCATCGCGTTGAGAGAATGCCGTTGTCGTTTTTCCTTGAATCCGAATCTGGCCGTTGAGGAATATTGAGTCTTTCTGGACTCTTGGGCATGGCGCGATTTCCCTTGAATCATAGATTTTGTCCTTAAATCGTGGACCGCCCACTACATCTGGGTGTACGCTCAAGTGACACGCAGATGAGTCGGAGGACGCGATGAGACGCATTCCGCTCAGTCGCCGATCACACGTGACGGGGTTCGGAAGTTTCGAGACAGGCGTTGTCGTCGAGCACGAGAGCGCTCTGGAACGTGACTTCGCGTTGCTTGTCAGTTTCGACGATCCCGACGCAGCGATCGTGTCGCAGCCGATGACGATCCGGTTCGCGACCGATGATGGTCCCCGGAGGTACACACCGGACTTCGGAGTGAAGTGGAGCGACGGTCGATACGAACTCGTCGAGGTGAAGTATCGCGCTGATCTGCGCTTGAACTGGCCGTCATTGCGCCCTGGCTTTGTTGCCGCGCGCGATGCTGTCCGCGAGGCGAATGGCCGGTTCCGGATCGTGACCGAATCCGCGATCCGGTGTCCCCGGCTCGACAACGCCCGACGCCTGCTGCCGCTGCGCAAGGCTCCCCTCGACGCGGGGCTGGCAGAAACGGCGAGGACCGTGGTTATGCGAATGGGGACGCCGACGCTGCGAGAGACCGTGACGGCCATGCCATGCGATCGCGCTGCGGCGCTCGGCGCGGTCTGGCGTTTGATGGCTCGCGGCGATCTTGTCTTCGACCCACGGCTTGCAGTCGGGTTCGACACCCGGTTGAGGGTGTCATGACCCGGCCGTCGCCCGCCCCCGATCTGTCCGGGATTGCCCTGGAGGAGTGGGAGAAGGCGCGGCGACGGCTCGAAGTCCTCAAGCCTCTCGCGGAAGCAGAGCGTCGTTCGCGGGGGGTGGCACAGGCGGCCGCGGACGAGTTGGGGATCAGCCTCACGCTGGTCTATCGGTTGCTCGCCCGTTACGAGGCTGCCCCGCGCCTGACCAGCCTGCTGCCCGAGCGGCGCGGACGCCGTGAAGGCCAGCTGGTTCTCTCTGCCGAAGTCGAGGAAATCGTCGGAGCGGTCATCGACGAACTGTTCCTGACACGCCAGAAGCAGCGCGTCAGCGATGTCGTCATGGAAGTGCGCAAGCGTTGCCGGGCGCTCGGCTTTGCCGCGCCGAGCCGAAAGGCGATCGACCTGCGGCTGCGCATGCGGCCCGCTGCCGAAGTCCATCGCAAACGTCATGGCCGCAAGGCTGCGCGCGACCGCTTCGCCCCGGCAGTCGGATCGCTCGATGCGCCATGGCCGCTGTCGCTGGTGCAGATCGATCATACGCTGGTCGATGTGATCGTGGTCGACAGCCGCACGCGCGAACCGATCCAGCGGCCATGGCTGACGCTGGCGATCGATGTGTATTCCCGTTGCGTTGCCGGCTTCTACCTGTCGCTCGATCCGCCCTCGGCGACGAGCGTGGCGCTGTGCATCGCCCACGCCGCCTTGCCGAAGGACAACTGGCTTAGAACGCGTGAGGTCGATGAGGTCTGGCCGGTGAGTGGCATTCCCGAACGGCTGCACCTCGATAATGCGAAGGAGTTCCGCTCGGCCGCCTTGAAGCAAGGCTGCGTCGAGCACGGTATCGATATCGACTATCGGCCGGTGCGCACGCCGCACTACGGCGGCCATATCGAGCGACTGATCGGCACGATGATGGGCAAGGTCCACCTTCTGCCGGGGACGACCTTCTCGGACGTCAGGGCGAAGGGCGATCTCGATCCTTCGAAGAGCGCAGCAATGACGCTCGACGAGGTCGAGAGCTGGCTGGCTCACGCGATCACCGGCGTCTATCACCGGGAACTTCATCGCAGCATCGGCGTGACGCCGCTGGTTGCATGGCAGCGCGGGCTGGAAGGCAATGACGATCAGCCGGGGCGCGGCAGCACGACTCCGGTGGTCGATGCGCGCAAGTTCCTGATCGACTTCCTGCCAATGGAACGCCGGCTGGTACGCCGCCAGGGCGTGTTCCTGCACACGATCACTTACTGGTCGGACGTGCTGCGCACACTGATCGGCGAACGGGAGAAGATGGTCGTGCGCTACGATCCGCGCGATCTGAGCCGGGTTTACCTGTGGGCTCCGGATGGCCGCTACTACGACCTGAGCTATGCCGATCTGCGGCGACCGCCGATCAGCCTGTGGGAGCATCGCCTGGCGCTGAAGCGTCTGCGCGAGGAAGGCCGTGAACAGGTGGACGAGGACGCGATCTTCGCCACGATCGACCGGATGCGCGGCATCGCCGAGCGCGCGGTCGTGGAAACCAAAACCATGCGGCGGCAGCGAGAGCGCCGGTTGCAGGCCGCAAGGGCAGTTGCCGTCAAGCCCGACGTTACGAAGCCCGCCAGTCCCAATCCCCCGGCGTTCGAACCGCTGCCCGAGAACGAGCGGCTGTTCACAAACGTGGAGGAATGGCTGTGACGGAGCAAACCTATTCCCATCTGCTGCCGGTCGTGCAGGCGCTGGCGGATGCGCCCGCCGAGGCGCGCATACGGCGTATCCGGACGGATCGTTGGCTCGGCTACGCACGGGCGGAAGCCGCCTTGTCGGCGCTTGAGGACCTGTTGTCCTTCCCGAAGCGGACCCGGATGCCGAACCTGCTGCTGGTCGGCCCGAGCAACAACGGCAAGACGATGATCGTCGAGAAGTTCCGGCGCAGCCATCTGCCGGGTTCGGAGGAAAGCGCGCGCGACGGCGCGATCCGGGTGCCGGTGCTCAAGGTGCAGATGCCGGCGGCGCCGGACGAGAGACGGTTCTTCTCGGCGATCCTCGAAGCGCTGGGTGCTCCGGATCGGCTGAATGACAGGCTCTCGACCAAGCAGGATACGGCGGTGCGCATGATGCGCGCGACCGGCGTGCGTATGCTTGTGATCGATGAGGTCCACAACATGCTTTGCGGGTCGCGCGACCAGCAGCGCCGGTTCCTGAACCTGTTGCGCTGGCTCGGCAACGAACTGCAAATCCCGCTCGTGGCGGTCGGCACGGCTGAGGGGCTTCGGGCGATCCAGAGCGACGACCAGCTTGCGAACCGCTTCACGCCCTTCGGGCTGCCGCCATGGGAAGGCGGCGCGGAGTTCTCCCGTCTGGTCAATACGCTGGAGGCGTCGATGCCGCTGAAATCCGCATCGGGTCTGTCGGCTCCGCCGATGGCGCAGCGGTTGCTGTCGATATCCGAGGGCATTCTCGGCGAGGTCGTGACGATCGTCACCCGCGCGGCCGTGGCGGCGATCGAAACGGGCGAAGAAAGAATCCACCCGGAAATGCTGGATGATCTGGGGTTCATATCGCCCTCCGAGCGCCGTCATGCAGTGGTCTGAGAAGGATCTGTTCGCGGTCGAACTGTTCGAGCCGCCCAGCGAAGAGCCGGTGATGCAGCGCCCACGCCTGCCAGGCGGGATCGTGCCCTTGCCGGGCGAAGCGCTTGCGTCCTGGCTGCTGCGCTATGCAGAGCCCTTCGGGATCGCACCCGACGATCTGCTTCTGCGAAACAGCGATGTCCAACTGGCGGGGCGCGGCGACTGGTGCCGCCGTCCGCATCCCCATCTGATCGAGCGGCTGGCGACCGCGACCGCCGTCGATCCGCCGAGGATCACGGAGATGACCTTCGGAGCCGAAGCGGTCGATGAAGCTCTCGACGATCAACGCGAGCGCTTCTCCGCGCAGCGCTTCCGTGCCCCGACAACCATCAGCCGCCGCCAGCGGCGCATGGCAGTCTGTGTCCACTGTCTCGCCGACGACGCCATGCCCTATGTTCGCCGGGACTGGACCGCCGGATGGGCGACGGTCTGTGTGGATCACAAGACCGTATTGACCGGCGACTGCCCGGAATGCGGCTACAAGCTGCGTATGCCGGCGCTGTCGTCGCGGGATTACTTCGCACCCGACCGTTGTCCCCGTTGCAGCTTCAGGCTCGCGACGGCGTCGCCGCGCGAGGCGCATCCCGCCGCCGTCGCCCTGCATCGGAAACTTATCGAAGCGCGCGAAAGCGGCGTCTTCGATCTGCCCGGACAGGGAGCCATTACCTGGCCGGTCGCCATGGCGCTGTTCGACGTGCTGCTCGGCACTGTCTGGATCAATACCGGGCTTGTGGTTCGTCGCCGGCTCGCTGCCCGGATCGGGCGTGACTTCGGCCATGGCGTGCTCGGACCGGAGCCCACGGGCAGCTATGATGGCCTGCTCATCCTGGCATGGATACTCGACGGATGGCCCGACCGGGTGCGAGTCGCCATTGCGATCCTGCAGGCTCCGCGTCCACGACGGCAGGTCGAACGCTGGCGCGATCTCAACGACGAAACGCGGCAGAAGCTCCTCGATCTGCTGCTGGCGATATGGCCTGACCAGAAGCCTGGTGACGATCGGGGCTGGTGGCGTGCCTGGATCGAGAACCTGCCCGAAACCGGGGACGAACTGCGTGCCCGAGCCGCCGTCGACCGCTTCCCGCATCGCCGCATGCGGCTGCTTGCACTCGCCGACGTCCGTGACGGCATGCCAGTCGAACTGGCGGCCGAGGCCGCCGGCATCATCCCGCGCACCCTCTACATCTGGCTCAGACGCGGAGCAAAGGGCGGTTTGGACGCTGCGCTGGATCGGCAACGCGGTGCGCTTAATCAGGCGCAGGCCGTCGAGATCGCCCAGTGGATCGCCGAAGCTCCGACCAATCAGCCACGCTGGCGAACCAATCGCGTGCAGAACGAAGTCTTCCGGCGCTACAGGCTGGAGATCAGCAAAGACGTGGCCCAAAATCTGCTGCGAAAGCACGGACCTTGGGTGCGCCGCCGTGTCGGCGCCCCTCATCGATGGAGCCAGCCCCATGACTGAGTCCACGATTAAAGGGAAATCCCATTCAACGATTAAAGGAACGCGAGTCCACGATTTAAGGAGCCGTTCAATCATTTATCGGCCCCCGTCCACGCTTTTGGGGAAACCGACAGCAATCGTAGAAACGGCGGAATGCGTTAGAAGAATTCCATAGGAATTCTGGTTAGATAAGTTACGGGCGGCGCAAGCTTTTGATTCAAGGCGAGAAATCGATGATTCCGGTCCCCGATAGCACGAGGATCGGGTCCCCGATAGCACGATAGGTGCGGTCCCTGATAGCACGAGACTATTCACAGCTTATCCCCAGGGCGAGAGGTTGCGCGGCGACGGCGAAGCCGCGGTACGCCGAAGGGCGCCGGGTCGGTCGGAGCGAACGAAAGGCGTTCGGGAAGACCTGACGGTTGCTCGATCACGAGCCGGTAGCCGGGCAACGGCTGGCGCCGGACGATGTCGCGCAGGTCGTAGGCGAAATGCTTCAGGGGCGAGAGTGACCCCGACTTGGCGTGCAGGTGGAGGAGATCGAAGCTCCAGCCATATTCCTGGCGGCCGCCATGCTTGCGCACGAGCCGATAGAGCCAGCGCTCAAGCCCGCCGGTCAGGTCGAAATAGGCCTGGTCGATGGTCAGCACGAGCGCGTCGTCGAGCACGGCAGCGTAGAACCAGTCGGGCAGAATCAGTTCGAGCCCGAGCGGACGGCCCCGATGGTCGGCCTTTTCCTTCCACTCGTTGATCCAGGAGAAGCGGTGCATCCGCCGCTCGGTTGGCTGGCGGATCGATGTCGCCACGGTGGTCGACTGAAGGCGATCGAGGGCTGCCTTGAGACGATCATAATCGCGCAGGCTAACGCCGCGGCCGATGAAGGTCAGGATTTCGTAGGGCGTCGTGGCCATCAGGCGCGACGGGCGAAGACCCAGATCGCGCGCCTCGACGATCTGGGACGCCGCCCAGATCAGCACGTCGGCGTCCCAGATGGTCGCCATGCCGTGTTCGGCAACGGCTTCGACGCGGATGACGATCGATCCGGCCTTGAAGTCGATCGGCGCCAGGCGTTTCGACTTGGCGAGCGAGAAGAACGGATAGGCCATGAGATCCTGGGCGTCGCGCGGAGCAAGATCGCCCGGCAGCGTCCGGAAGAGATCGAGCTGATCGCGCTCGTTGCTGTGACGGTGAAACGTCATGGCCGACCGCTCAGCAGGCGTAACGGCCGGCATGGGCCGGCTGCGTTGGCTCTTGCCGCTTGGCGGGCAGCACTGTGCCGCGCGGATCGGAGGTCGAGGTGACGGCACCCCGCTCGGCCCAGGCCTGCAGGTCATCGACCGCGTAGACCACCCGGCCGCCGAGTTTGCGGTAGGCCGGGCCAGTCCCATAGGTCCGGTGTTTTTCGAGGGTTCGGGCTGACAGGCTGAGAAATTCGGCCGCCTCCTTGGTGCGCAGAAAGCGCGGCGGCAAAACGGCGATATCGGGTCGCATGGATCGAGCCTCCGTGGGGTTCGTTAGAGCCGTCGAGGATCGGCGGCGGACGAGAAGCACGGTGGCGAAGAAGGCCCGGCAGGAGGGAGGGCGAAGATGGGAGTGCTAAATTCTCCCCCCTCCCGAAAAGGGAGAATTCGCTAGGATCGGCGGCGATGACGAAGAAGCTGACGATACCCGCCCTGGATCATGGCAAGGCCGTCGCGGACGAGATCCCTGACGGCGTCTCGCAGCGCGGAGGTTTTCCACGGATGATCGGCGACGCGACGCACGCCGAAGAGGGCCTCGGCAATTTCGCGGTAGCTTGCGCCGCTGGTCCGGCCATCGACGGCTTGCAGCATATGGCGTGCACGGCGCAATTGCTGATCGGTCAATCGGGCATCTTGTGGCACCGCGCGCCCATGAAGCGCCTTGACGAGGCGGCTGACCGCTTCGACACGATCAAGGCCGTCTGCGTCGAGGGGCACAAGAGCCGCCAGCGGCCGGGCTCCATCGACGCCAATCAGGCGGACCAGGTGCAGCGACTGCCCGTTGCCGAGATCATGGAGAAAATGCTCGCCGGCTTCGTCGCGGCGGGGCGCGTTCGGATCGAGCGCGTCGATGAAAATGTTGTCGAAGGGAAGGAGCGAGGGAACATCCGTCAGGATGACGACGCTGCTGTCTTCCTCTGGTGACCAGAAGACGGGGATCTCAACGGCGGTGAAAACAGGGTGGACAAGGAAATTGCAGGCCCCAGCGCCGCCGGACCGCGCTCACCAGCAGCTCGGACTCATCCGTCTGGCTTTCGACCTTGGAATAGTCATGCTGATAGTCGCTGTTGCGCCTCAACCATTCCCAGGCGAGATCGGGCGCCACAAGGCGATCGATATAGTCGTAGTTCGGTGATGCTCTCCAGTTCGATATATCGGGAGTCATGTTACCTCCAGGCTCGCATCGTTCGTGCGTATCGCGGTCTGTGATGATTCCCGATTGCAATACCGGTCGGAAGCCCTGAAGGTTGCAACGTGCGATGCTGCGACTGCATCGCATTCGATCAATGAAGACGGCCTTCGCGCACCAACAGGCGATAGCCGTGCTCCGTCATCCAGCGCGCGCGGGCCAGATGGGTGTCATGGACGTGGCGCGCGCGTTCCGGCTCGTTCGTAGGGTCGAGGCCAAACAGGATCGTAACCGCTTCGCGCCAGTCGGCGCCGTCCGTCGCCGCGTCGAGCAGGCGCAGATAGAGAACCATGTGTTTACGATCATATGCCGTGAGCACCGCGCTTTCCGGCGGTTCGTCGAGAAAATCTATGTCCGTCATATTGTGCCCCAGTACCCATTTATAGCCGTTCTAAATCCCGGTGTTAACCATTGGATTTGGGCGTGAAGCAGCGAGCATCGCGACGCATCAGGCGATGCGCCGCGTGTATCGCCTGTCAGTTCAAACGGGCAGAAATCACGAAGACTTGCGGCTGTCGATTTTCGCACGGACAAGCATCACACCTTCACCCTGGTCGGATGTGAGGAGAACGATGCCGTTGCCTTCAAAGGCCCGACGAACCTGATCGCGCGTCGTTTCATACACCTCGAGACCACTTTCGGATTCGAGGCGCTTCAACGCGGTCAGTGATACCTGGGCCTTGTCAGCGAGCGTCTCCTGTGTCCAACCCAGCAACGCGCGTGCGGCCCGCGATTGTCGGGCGGTGATCATGCATGATCACCTCCCACTCGGACCTACGCGCACGCCAGAACTACGACTTCTCTATTCGGGTCAAACCGATAGGAGGAATTCCTCCCTCCGGCAATCTCCATTTACATACTATAGTTGATAAACTCAAAGTATGTAAATGGCGATCTTCCTGCGCATGGATATGCGCAAACTGGTCGGCCGGAATTTCGCCCGCCTGCGTCGGGAGAAGGGCCTGACCCAGGAAGAGGTCGAGGCGCGTTCCGGCTTCAGTCAACAATACCTCAGCAGTCTCGAACGCGGCCGGCGAAACCCGACCGTGATCACGCTTTACGAACTGGCCCAGGCTCTCGGCGTCAGCCATGTCCAGTTGGTCACGCCTGACGACCAGAACTGAGCGGTCCTCCCGCGAGGATCATGCTTCTCTTCGTGGTCGGCACAAAGCCGCCACAGGATGGGATCAGAGGAGCCGACGGAACAATCTATAATGCGACGTCGCTTTGGCAGAGCCTTAGCGGTCAAGTCGTATTTACGAACTCGTCGGTCCCCGTCCCCTCGCGGGGAGGTGCATCGGCCGGATTCTCATCCGGCCGAAACTCAAGCGGATGGGGCCGCCGCTTCCGGCTTCTTGCCCCAATCGAATTCGGTGCCATCGATCCACATGCGGTGAAGGATCACCGCGATCCTGCGCGCCAACGCAATGATCGCCTTCTTATGCCCTCTGCGCCGCGAGATACGCACGGCCCAAGCTTTCAATGACGACCATCGCTTGACCCGCGTCAACAGCACCTGCGCCGCTTCGTAGAGCAGACTGCGCATCATCTCGTCTCCCCAACGCGAGATGCGGCCACTCCGATCCACTTCGCCAGACTGCTGCTTACGAGGAGTGAGGCCGACATGCGCGCCAACCGTGCGGGAACGGGCGAAACGGGACGGAACATCAATCGTTGCCCGGAACGCAAGAGCGACCAAAGGTCCGACACCAGGCACGGTCATGAACCGGCGCGTCACCTCATCCTGTCGCGCGAGCTTTACCAGGATATCGTCCAGTCGACCGAACTGTTCCCGTAGAGACCGCCTAGCCAATAGCAGCGCATCGGCCACAACATGAAGATCGGTGTCGGCGATCAATTCCCGGACACGCGGCTCGAAATCGCGAGCCGTGACCTTACCGAGATGGTAGCCGAAGTTGCGAATGAGGCCGCGGATTTCGTTCTCAACATCCTGGAGCTTGTTTCGCAGGAGTTGCCGCGCTGTGAGCACGGTACGAATACGCTGGCTCGTCGGCGTTTTGACGTGAACCGGCTTGAACAAACCGACACGCATCATTTGGGCGATCCCACGCGCATCATGCCGATCGGTCTTGTTGAGTTGCGCCGAAAGCGCCGCCTTCATGTGTCGGGTCTCAACGCAAACGACCGGCAGGTTGCTTTCCGTCAACCGGCCATAGATATGTTGCGACAGCATCCCGGCCTCCAGGCCGACACGCGCGATCGCAAATGGTAGCGACAGGATGTGCTGTGCGATCTCCTCCGGGTCTGAAGAGAGCTTTCGTTCGTGAGCGATGAGGCCGTCGCGATCGACTGCGCAGAGGTTGACGCTCCGGGCTGAGACATCCAGACCGATATAGTGGCTCTGGGACATGTCGAATCCTTTCGAATCAGGGACCGACGCTTCTCATAACCCATATCTGGATGCTTCTGTAAACTACGGCTTTTTTAGTCGCTCTTCGCTAGAATAAGTAAAAGCGTAGATCTGGCAGGTGCTCCAAGGCACCGAGGTCGAATTTAGCGGCCCCAACGCGAAATTTCTGTGTGATAACCACCTCGTGACGTTTGACGGCTGCTCTCATATGAGCACAAAATAGGAACATGCGCTTGTCGAGCTCGAATGCCCGAGAGCAATATCCCTTCAGCCGATAGGGGGCACCGTGAGCATTGCAGACGACTTCAAGAGCTTTCTCGACAATATCAAAGTCGATAACGCAGGTACAATCTCGCTGCGTTACGGCGAGATCACTTCCGCGCTCAATAAAAAGTTCCGCGATACCGAGTCGAAAACGGCCAACAGCCTACAAGTCGGCTCTTATGGGCGTTGGACGGCGATAAAAGGCATTTCCGATCTGGACATGATCTACATTGTTCCTGCTGGCGAATGGGATACCTACAAGGACGGCGGCCATTACGCTCTTCTTCGGGACACCAAAGACGCAATCAAGGCACGTTACCCGTCGACGACGGTAAAGGTCGATAGGCTAGTGGTGCAGATTCTCTATAAGGATTTTCATATTGAGGTGATGCCCGCTTTTCGGCAGTCGGATGGAAGCTACAAATATCCAGATACGGCTAATGGTGGTTCGTGGAAAATAACTAAACCACAGGCCGAGCTCGATGAAATGCAAGCAGCAAACGATCGAAAGAACAGAAATCTACGTCGTTTGTGCAAAATGACGCGGGCTTGGAAAAACAAGCACGGTGTAGCGATGGGCGGCCTTCTGATAGATACGCTCGCCTACAATTTTCTCGAATCCACCGACGAGTATGACACAAAGAGCTACTTGTATTACGACTACATGTGTCGTGATTTTTTCAAATTTTTGTCTGAGCAACCAAAGCAGTCTGAATACGCCGCTCTTGGCAGCAGGCAGCGCGTACGGGTCAAAAAGAGATTCGAGAAGAAAGCCAAAAAGGCGTATGAACTCTGCCTGAAAGCTATCGAGGCGAGCGGGCAAGCCAATGAACGCCAGAAGTGGCGCAACGTATTTGGAAATGGCTATCCCGCCCCGGTATCCAAATCAGCAACCGAAGCGGCATTCGCCAAAGCTGCATTTCGCGATACGGAAGAATTTATTGAAGACCGCTTTCCACTGGATGTGCGTTTTGACATGCGGATCGATTGCGAGGTGGTCCAGAATGGCTTCCGCCCGATGCTCTTGCTCGACCTTCTCGAACGCCACGGCATCCTTTTACGCAGGAAGAGTCTGCGCTTTTTCATAGCTGACAGCTCCGATCTACCTCCGGACGTCGACATCTATTGGAAGGTACTAAATCGTGGCGACGAGGCCGAACGCCGCGATATGATACGTGGCCAGATTGTCCGGGATAGTGGCTCTTGGGAGCAGCTCGAAAGCACTGATTTTCGCGGCAATCATCGCGTCGAATGTTATGCGGTTTTGAATGGCGTGGTTGTCGCTCGGGATGGCATTCGAGTCCCAATCAGCGCAGAGAGCGCCGAGGTAGACGACTATGCAGCCTGATTATGACATCACCCTCGAGGATCAGATCCGTGAGTGTTTCGGTAGGGTCGTCTACACACACAAGACGCACGAGCGTATGGCCGACAACTGCGCAAAACAACTCAATCGCTACAAGGTCCTCCAGATTGTTCTCACTGCACTCACAAGCACGAGCGCAGTCGGCGCGGTTGTAACAAGCAAAGCTTGGGTTGAAGTTGCAACGGCCTTGGTGTCTTTCCTTACTTTATTTGTAACGACATATTTGAAGAATTTCGATCTGGGTTCTACGGCACAGAAGCACCGTGAGGCGGCGGCCAAATTGTGGAATGTGCGCGAATGCTATCTTTCGCTTCTTACGGATTTACCGACGCTCGACCGACAGGCTGCTGTCGAACGTCGTGATGAGCTACAGACAATGCTTGCCGCGCTCTATCAGGCTGCTCCGCAAACAAACGGTAAGGCCTACATCGAAGCTCAGAAGCGACTGCAAAAAATGGAAGACTTGACGTTCAGCGCAGATGAGATCGACTGTTTCCTGCCATTGTCGTTGAAGCGTTCGGGTGGTCGACCGAAGACAGTGGAACAGCGCTGAAATCAATGGAGCGCATCAAAAGTTTTTCAAGGCGCAAGCCCCCGAATACTCCATCTATAATAGTCGTTCTAAGGCACCGTGGCCAGCTTTAATGCCCCCGGCGATCTCCACTTGCATCCGTGCGACGCGAACTGATTCGGTCGCCTTGGAAGCCGAAGGTCCCGGCCGGACGGGACCGGAGCCGCCCCCATTCCAGCGACCCGCACAAAGGCGGTGATGCCGACCGCGACCGCACCGATGACGGAGAACGTGATCTGCCACGCGTCGGACGGCATGAGGTGCTTCACGATGCCATGGGTGGCATGGAAGCCGGCGATCGCCGCCGGCGCGACGAAGGCAGCCGCCACGATCAGCTTCAGCCACATGGGCCGGACGAAGGTGATGAGCAGATGGCCGGCGGCAAGCGTGATCGCCGCCGCGACGGCGCCGGCCAGAATGGCGCCCGGAATGCCGGCGCCCGTGCTGTACGCCCAGGCGCCAGCGGTCACGCCGACAAACGCCGGCAGCGCGAAGACGGCCAGCGTGAACAGCGACCAGCAAAGCAGGCCGATCGCTGCGAGGGATGCAAGTATTGCGAGGATGATCATGGTCGTGGCCTCCGTATGGACAAGGTCCGAGGGTCACGCCTTCCACCACCACCACGGCGCGGCTGAAGTATAGCGCAAGAGCGCGCATGCCGGCAGCGGAAATCGGCGGCGATTTCCGCACCTGCGACCGGGTCGCCCCGGTCAGGGAGCGAAGGGGTCGATCTCATGGACGATGGCGGCAGTGTCGCCGTCATATTCGCTGGTGGGCGTGACCGACAGCGTGCCGTCGCCGGCCTGGAAGATGATGATGGCGGCCATCAGCGTGGTGGCGAGGCTGGAGGCGAAGGCGTGGGCGTCGTTGAGGGACATCGATCCGGCTCCTGTTCGAGCGGAGGGCCATCCCCCCGCTTACAGGCGCCCGATGTGTCGGGCTGAGCGCTGCAATCACCGCGCAGGCGAAGCCGCAGCGGCGGCATGCTCGCATAGCCGACCCTTTACGGGTTGATGGCGTCAAGCGATCAGTCTGACCAAGGATCAGCGCAGAAAAGCGGGGGTAGTGCTCGGCGACGAGAGCCGTTCGCGTTCCCGATCAGCCAAGGAAAGCCGAACGGTGCCCAACCGGAGTGTTGGCGATGAAATCCCTGTAGGCGTAGTTGATGAGGTCGCGGACCAGTTCGAGCAGACCGCTGACAGGCAAGCCGTCGAACGGATCGCCATGGGCCATGCCGTTGCGCCGCTGGCTCAGGCTCGGCCCCGACGCGCCGGTGACGAAGCCGATGGCGGTGCCGCCGGTGCGGACGATCATCGGGATGTGCGCGTCGTCGAGGCCGTCGACATCGACCATATGCTTCAGCAGCGCGGCGAAGGAGCGGTTCTTCTTCGGAATCCGGTCGCCATACCGGTCCATCACCGTCAGCTCCAGGGCGATGAGCGCGGCGAGCTCGCCGGCCTTCAGCACGTCGAGATCGATCCAGCCGAGAAGATAGAGCGCCTGCGCGCGCCGAAATTTGAGCTGGACGATGTCGGGTATGCGCGCGTCGATGCCGAGGCCGACGATGAACCGTCGCCATTCGGCGGGCTCGTTGAACTGGATCATTCCGCCGGGGAGCCCGGGCGATGGCCATGCGATGATCAGCGGCGCGTCACGCGCGGCGAGTTGAATGTGATCAAGGTCCAGATGCGCCTCCTGTCGGCGAGAACTTAGTGTTTCTTCCGACAATACCAGATCGCGGTCAGTCGTTTGAAGTCGTGCGGCGCTCACGCGCCGCCGAAATTCCAGACCGGGATGCCGCGCTTCTTGGCCTTGTCGGCGAGATAGTCATGGATGCCTGTGCCCGGGAAGTGCATCACGCCCTTGGGCACGATCACCACCGTGAGTTGGCGTTTCGCCTCCGGTGTGGCGAGTTGTCAGTCAGCGCGTCCGCCAAAGTGCGAAACCTCGGCGATCAAGGCGTCGAGCACTTGGGTCAGCTTGGATGTGTCGTATGATCCCGACGTCAACGAGTCAGCGTCCTGCTTCATGAAGTGCCGGTCGTAGGATTCCTTGTGCTCGAGCGCGCCGTGCCAGGCGTCGATGTCGCGCTTGTAATTGCTCCAAATTACGCGTGCCGGCGGGTAACTGGGCAGATTGAGATCGAGGTAACATTCGATGGCGGCAGCTCGCCCGTTGATGTCGCATTCATTGAGACCCTCGGGGCCGAGCGCCGGGAAGCGGCGTAGGTCCTCGCTGTCCGGCAAAACCATCGAGCGCAGATTGCCGGGCATCTTCAATTCCTGAAGCTTGCCGTATGCTTCTATTCCCTCTGCATCATTGTCGAGCAGGAACAGTACCTGGTTCTGAATGTCGATCCGCACGAGACCTTCAGCAAATCGAACAAGGTTCCCGGTGCCCCAGAAATGATGCCGTTCTTCGCCGTTGATAAACCGGAAGAAGTCGGCAACGTCGGGGCGCAGGAGATCGAGCGCGCGGCGCAGAATGCGGGCGTCCGACGCTCCTTCGGTCGCGACCAGAATCGATTGGTTTCGCTGTACTCCGGCGGCAAAGAAGCTACGATCAACCCAACCCGCATGGACGATATTGCCGAACTGCCAGATCACTTCGGCGTCCGCATTGTCGGGATTGAGAAAAAAGATCTGCAGCATCGAGGATGGGCTTAGGATGCAAAGCTTGGCTGAGAGAAAGCTGGCTTCGGACCAGTAGGATTCGGAGTTTTCGGTCCAAGGAATACGGGCAAACAGCGCGGCGTGCGGCGCGAAGCGGCCTTGGGCGACACTGGCCCGCTCCTCGGTGTCGTAGTCGATATATTCGTCGGCGAGGCTGGCCAGTGGGAACAGGCTCGCGAGCGCGCAAAACTCGTCGAAATCGAGGAACTGTGCCGGTTCCTCGTCCGTGGAGAGCGACGAGAGCGCGTCGGCGACAACGGCCTCGTACTCCGCCCGGGCGCCATCCAGCGTGTCACCGAGAACGCGAAGTCTCGGGATGACGCGAGCCAATGGGCGAACGAAGGCAAGCTCACTTTCAGCGAGATCGTCTATCTGCTCCGGATGGTCGCGGTAATAATCGTAGTCGATGCCATCGCTCGGTCGGCGGGCGAGATCGGACTCTTGGAAGAGATAGCCGTAATCATTGCCGCTGTTATTTTTTGCGTAATCTAAAGATACGCCGCTTACTTTTAGTTCGATTGAGGTGCCCATGCCTCTATTCACACCTTCTTTGTCTGGAAGCCACTGCTATCGGGCTCCCCGTTTACCGTTCAGACATAGTGTACGGTTTTATATCGACGTCCCTGCGAGTGGGAGAGCGATAACGCAACGTGGGTGGGCGGCGCTCACGCGCCACCAAACTTCCTGACCGGGATGCCGAGCTTCTTGGCCTTGTCGGCAAGGTTGTCGTGGATGCCGGTGCCCGGGAAGTGCATCACGCCCTTGGGCACGATCTGCAGGATCTCGTCGTTGCGCTTGAACGGCGCTGCCCGGCCGTGCTTCGTCCAGTCGGGCGCGAAGCCGATCTGCGGGACATTGCGATTCTTCGCCCAGAGCGAGGCGATCTTCTCGGCGCCCTTCGGCGACTTGCCGTGGATCAGCACCATGTCGGGATGCTTCTCGTGGACCTGGTCGAGCTTGGCCCAGATCAGCCGATGGTCGTCATAGTCGAGTCCGCCGGTGACGACGATCTTCGGGCCCGGCGGCAGGAGCACCTCCTGGTCGGCGCGCTTCTTCGCCATCAAGAAATCGCGGCTGTCGATCATCGCCGAGGTCAGATTGCGATGGTTGACCTTCGATCCGCTGCGCGGGAGCCAAGGCTTGCCGACATGGCGCTCGTAGTGTTCGGCGGCCTGGTCGCGCATCAGCTCGAAGGCGTTCTGTCGCTCGATCAGCGTGATGCCCTCGGCGATCAGGCGCTCCAGTTCGACGGATTTCACCTCGCTGCCGTCCTGTTCCCGCTGCGCCCGCTTCTGTGCCTGCTCGTTGTCGTCCAGGTCCCGGCCGATCCGGTCGGTGGCGCGGTGGAAGACGTTGGTGGTCGACCATAGGAGATCGTCGAGGTCGGGTTCGAGGCGTGTGTCCTCCAGAGTGCCGATCAGCGCGTCGAAGATGTCGGCGACGGCGCCCGCGACCTGGTTGCCGTCTGGCAGAAGCCGCTGGTCGGGCTCGTCGGCGAAGGGTCGGTAGCCGTGGAGCTGGAGTTCGTTCAGGACATGGTCGGTGGGTGAGGATTCGTGGTGCGGTTCGTAGTCGTCGTGATCGCGCATGGGATGCTCCGTCGGTTGGACCGCGACCGTCGCGGCCTTCATGGCGACGAAGCCCACGGGCCGGCCGGCTGGGCACCCGGAGCGCGAGCGGAGGGCTTGA
>MDSV01218042.1_pt1 | contig 43435 bp, 35 predicted proteins | sample 810851 | NCBI WGS metagenome assembly MDSV01 (sample SAMN05326640, study PRJNA326480) | marine metagenome | isolation source: seawater | place: Atlantic Ocean: North East | collected 2012
CGACTAAGATGGTTGGTGCGAAAGGAGAGAATCGAACTCTCACGGGTTACCCCACAGAAACCTAAATCCTGCGCGTCTACCAATTCCGCCACTTTCGCTTTTCCTGACTAAGATTCTAACACTTTAATTATAACAATGGTTTGCTATATCTTGAGATTTTTTTTAAAAAAAATATAAATCAAAGATAATAATGAGAATTGTACAAGGAACAATATAATCCAGATGTTTGAATTAATCGCGAATCCAGAAAAATACAGAGTAATTGGAGCTATAGTTGTAGTGAAACCAATAGTAAGGCCTGTTAACGAGTTCGCAGTATTCTGCGATAATCTATATTTGAGTATATATTCATTTAAATAATTATGAAGGTGATTATTATCAGGCTTCATAACGGATGCGCTTCTAATTGATCTAACTACAAGTGAGCGGGTAATTTCAAAGCATGGATAGACAAGCAGTGTCGCCATAAAGAAAATATTCACTATTTCTTGTGAATAAAATTCTAAACATTTATAAGCGACCAGTGCTGACAAGAAATATGCACCAAAATCCCCAAGAAATATTCTTCCTGTAGATACATTAAAAACTATAAAAGCAAGAAGAGAAGTTAATACAGAAAAATTAAAAATAGAGCTATCAATACTATATGCCACTAGAAAAAATCCAAAATAAATGGAAGTTAAAAGACCATTAGCTCCATCAGCAATATTTCCTGCATTTATAAAGCCACAGATCATAATTATGGTAAATGTAAAAATTAATGATCTATATTCATTTATTCCAATCGATTCATATACTTGCATATTATAAGGAACCAATTCAGGCATAAAATTTAACCCTATAAAAACAAAAAATATCATTAAAATCAGCCTTTTGGCTGAACTTATATTTGGATTTAAATCTTCCGCTAAACCAATTAAACCAACTAAAAGTGATAGAACAATGATTGGTTTAAAGAAAGGTATAAAAACGTATGTATTTTGCCCATAAACAAAATGCTGATTAACAATGCATCCAAAAAGTATAGATAGAGTTATTGCTATACCCCCTAATCTAGATTTTCCAGCAGACAATCCATGTTTACTGTCAACATCTCGACCAAAAGATGATTTTGAAAATAACGCAAGTAATGAAAATGCTATCAGGCCATTTAGACCTGTTAGGAGGATGGTAATTAAAGAAAGAAATATCACAGTTGAATCCAACTTTTTATACCGTGACAAGCTCTTCATGGATTAATTTAGAACTGAACTAAATGCTGCTATAGAAGCGATACTCTGGAAAACTACTTGAGATACAGTTCTATATAAATTCAGTGGTGTTTGATAAGATGATTTTATTGGGACTACAATTGTATCTCCAGCAAGAACATTATTAGATCTGCTGTCAAAAGACATAAGTGAACTTCTGTGATTCCCTTTTTCAACCATACCATTAGCCCTGATTATATAAATCTCGTCTTTATCGCCTCTTGCAGTCATTCCTGCTGCTAATTCGACGTAATCTTGAATATTATATGATTCTTGACGAACAAAACTACCAGATCTTCTCACCTCTCCAACTACAGTAATTGCGTTGTTGTATTTTGGAATATTGAGTACATCACCATCTTGCAACACAATATCTGCCAAATTATCACCTTGCATCAATCTCGGTATATCAATTATTAATCTTCCGAATACTTCAGATGTCATTAAGGCAGATATACTGGCCTCAACTTCACTTGAGCTCATAGAAAAATCTTCAGATTCTTTGGTCATCGATCTCGCAGCTTGCTCTCTTCTGATAGTGTCGCCGAGTATCCTCAACTGCTCTCTTTCTTTCGACTTTATGCTCTCTCTGTAAAATACTGCACCTTGAATAAAGCTTTCATTAGTAAAACCACCTGCTCTTTTTATCACCGATGATAATGTTTCATTTGGACTTATTAGATAAGTTCCTGGATAAAATACTTCACCCGATAATATAACCGAATCTTTTGTGTCCCAGTCTTTTATACTTCTGATATGAAGATGATCTCTGCTCTGAAGAGTGATGCTATTGGAATTTTTTAAATCAATATCCTCTGTACCAATTAACATTGACCCAGAGCTATCTATAATCGTTCTTCTTAACTCTGCTAATTCAACATATGCATTATCAGAATAACCTCCTGCCAACTGTATTAAATCTATATTCGTAGCATTTTTTATGAGAGGATAAACGCCTGGCACTTTTACAGCCCCACTTATTGAAATAGTTTGTGCCATCTCATTTGAACTAGCTTGTTGATTAAGCTTTTTTATAACCTCATCGAGAAGAATTCTCCTTTTTCCTTGATTAATTTTGTCAAATTCACGTTTTTTATTTGTTTCATAAATATATATTTCGAGTTCCTTTTGATCTTGTTTAGTCCTTTGATCGAAATTTGTAATATCTCTTCCTTGAGGTGAGTTATTAATCTCTTCATTTATATTAGATTCATTATTATTTGTTAATTCATTTTTACCACCTACACCGAAAAATTCAGGGTGTTCCATATCTATTTCAGGCTGGTAAACTTGATTGTCATTCATGAAGTCAATATTGTGTCCTCGTGAAAATATTAGTATTTGGTCATAGTTGTTTAAAATTGGATCAAATATTGAGCCTGAATTATCAATTGCCTTCCTCACGTTAAAATCTAATACTTCTATGTCATAGTGATTGTCCTCCTTTCTTCTTACAATTAATCCCTTACTTGTATCAGCATTTTCGGCAAGATCACCATCAACAGACTTTATGATATTTGACACTCTTGTATTTTCTTTCCATTCGTAACTACCTGATCTATTGACTGCTCCCTTCAAAATAACAGAGCTTTTCATATCTGTTCCAGCTTCTGCAACTCTTAAAAAGTCACCATTTTTAAGTTTAAAATCTAAATTAGATTCATCAGTTAAATCAATATTGAGTATCATGGGTACTTCTAGAGCGCTATCATATCTTTCTATTTGAATTTTTCTCTTATATGCCCTACTCTTAAAGCCTCCTACAAGATCAATAAGATCCTTTATTGTCTCATAATTTTTTAACTCATACCTTCCTGGTCTTTTAATAGCGCCATCAATAAATATTAAATTTTTAACCGCTGGTATAAATACAATATCACCTGATTGAAGACGGATATCCCCAGAATTGTCACCTTGAGACAATAGTCGATAAAGATCAAAATTTACAATTGTCCTTCCATCTCTTCTGACTTGAATATCTCTTAAGCTCCCAATATCCGTGATTCCACCTGCTGTATAGAGTAATTGCGTAAGTGAGGAAAGACCTGAGACAGAATATGTACCTGGTATCTTAGCCTCACCAGCCATGAAAACACTGATACTTTTAAGTCGGCCGAGAGATATGCTGGCCTCAACTCCAATCATTTCCCTAGCAACTCTCTGTTTAATATAGGAGACAGATTCTGAAAATGTCATTCCAGCAAGATTAATTTCACCAATTTCTGGAAAGTTTATACTCCCTTCTCTATTTACTACCATTAAAGTCTCGGAATCATCGATCCCATATAGAAGCACTCTGAACGAATCACCTGTACCTATAATATAATTACTAGGAACAGGTGCATTATCAGTTGGAGCAAACGTTGAGTAATTCCCATCAAATAAAAATTGACCATATATCGGAAGATCGTCAACGGAAGAGAAATCTCTCTCGAATATAGGCACTAAATTTCTTCTATATTCTTCAGCTTTTTTCATTATCTTATCGGATTCAAGGATCCGTTCTACCAGAATTTCATTAATTGCAGGTGAGATCTCTGACCCTTGAGAACCTAAACCTTCATCAATACCAAGACTATCAACAATACCAATTTCATCTAAATTTACTCCATACCTTGTTGCAATTGCTTTCTGTTGCGATGGGGTCATTCTATTAAATTCATTTAACATCTCTGGAGAAATACCAGGAATTTGGGCATGAATATTTATTGAAAACAAATAAGTCAAAAAGAAAAAAAGTTGTTTTATACAATATCTTGGAAGCATTATTTAGATTCTCTTATTTGATAGATTATTTCTAAAAAGTTAAGTTAGTTTTATCTCATAACTTTATGTTTCTAAATGAGCATTATTATTATACATTAATGTTTACTTTAGACTCAATTCAAGTGAAGGATACTTTGGATGGACCATAAAAACCATTTTCCTAATAAGACCCTTTGAATTGTATTCAATTATATTAAAGTAATTTTCAAAACTCGAATCAATGAAACACTGCTGAGTTATTGATCTGGTTAAACCGTTAAAAGATTCAATCTTTTTTTCGAGACATTTATCTGTTCTAATTTTTTTGGAATTAAAATAGTATATTAGCTCTAGTCCTTCGGAATTTATTTCTAAAATCGCATCCTTATCAATAAGACCTATAACTTTATAGATTTGATTGTTCGCAAAAAAGATATTTATCCTCTCATCTGCAAAAATTATCTGGTCAGCATGATTGATTGCATAAAAGTCGATAATCTGATTTAACCAATTAGCTCTCCAGCTTTTTTGTGGACCTTTCTGTTTACTTGCAAGAAATACATCTTTCACGAAATTGAGTTGGGAGGATTTCACCATGCAAGATGATAGCGAAAGTATTAATACAAGAAGAAATAAATTTTTTATCATTTAGGGATCATCCTTTTTTTATTATTTCCAAAACTATCATATCTGACTCTTCTTAGATCATGCCATAATTTTCCTCTAAAATTGTGCAAAAATTGACCGCCATCTCTTTGAATTGGTCTTATTAGTGTCGATAAGGATGATTTGGAGCTACCTTTAGATATTGAATCAAATGGTATTTTGAAATATATGCCCTTATCAAAACTTCCCTCACCAAAATCTGCAGAGGATACATTTGTAAATGTTGCAAATGCACCTATGGAAAAACCATTATCAAATGATCTCCTTACTTCAATAGTAGAGCCTTTATCTTTTGCCAAATAACTTCCGAAATGAAGAGCTAGATCATAATTATAAAATGGAGTGGCATAATACAAGCTTAAGTAGCCAGTGGCTACCTTGTAATGATCTAACTCAAAATCTCTTTTATAACCTCTTTTATTTAGAAAATTAACTGTTGATCCATACGCAAGTCTTGATTTAAATGGCTTGATAATAAACTCCGCACCAATTCCACTATACATCAACTCCAATATACCCGCATATAATCTGTAGTGAGTATTTTCAGATATACTTCCTCTTCTTTCAAAAAATAGTGAATCTATACCAGAATCACCCTCAACCAGATATTTGTTTATATCAGTTCTTACAAATGGCAGATAGGAATTGGGATCTCTATTAAGATCGAAGTTATTTTTTAAATTAACCGCAAACGAACCATGTAAATTCCAGTTATCTGTCAAATTAAATATAGTGTTTATCTTTAAAAAAATTTGACTTTTTAGAGGTTTATCTGGATCAAAAAATTGGAATTTAGTCGCCAAATTCATATCTATATTCAAAGTTCTAAATAAGTCAGTATGATTAGATGATTTTTTAATTTCTCTTGGAGGGAGAATCGTAATATTACTGTAATTTTCTGATGCTTTTACGAAAGATTTACTAGAATTACTTCTAAAGTATCTTAATGTCATTGCCCTGATACCTGCCTCATTAATAATGAGATTAATATTTCTAATATTTCGGGGTAAATGCAATTGCGATAAAGTTAGCACTCTTTTAACAGAATCTGCCGACATATTATATCGTAAATTGGAGAACTCAATTATAGCTTGGCTATCATTAGGAATTAATTTAGCTTTTCTTAAAAGCAGCCCAGACTTTTCCATATCATGGAAGAGTCTGTCATACCACTTGTCAAAATTTAATGTTTTTTGAGGCTTTGCTTTGAATGCCCCATCAAGAGAAGAATAAAATGGGTCAATTTTTGGAATTTTACCCTGTTCTTTTGAATCTATGCTCGAAGAAAATGAGATCCCTAATTGATTGCCTTGCTGATGACTTAACATAAAACTTGATCCCTCAGAACCTCTCCATTCAATTCCATAGCTATAAGGTGAACTGTCATTAATAGTTCCAAAATACCTCTCTCTTGAATAGGAATCAGAGTTGTATTCTGCTATCAGACGTATATTTAATTTTGGATAGTAATAAGAAAAACCGCCAAATAAACCAATCTGATCGCCTCTGAAAAAACTGTTTGATCTGAGCTCACCACCTCTTTTTCCTCCACTTTTTTTTCTAATTGAGAAGTTATCATTAATATTTTTTAATGGATTAGAAAAAGAGCTTCTCTCTGCAAGGCGTCCCCAGCCCATACCAAGAGTAAAATCTAGATTATTTAATTTCTTTGAAACAACAATATACTCCGAACTCCATGCACCTGTACCAATTATATCTTGCGCACCTATTGATATTTCAGGAATATTCTGTCCTTCTTTTATTAATCTTAGTTTTATTCCATAACTTCTATCATTAAGACCATCAATTCGATCTGATGCTTCATAGATAGTTCGTCTTATTTTATTATCAGGATTAAATATAGTATATCTAAAATTTGTTTGAAGCCATGGTGTAGCTTGATATGTAAAATTCGTTATATCAGCTATTTTTTGCTTACTATGTGATAGCCTCAAAAGACCGTCTGCATCCATTCTAGAGCTGGGAATATCAATTAATCTTGATATTCCCATATCAGTAGCAAGTGCATCAGAACAAAAGATAATAATTAGAAATATTTTAGATTTTCTGAACATATTTAATTCAGGCGAAAAAAAAGCGGCAAAGCCGCTTTTTTTTTATAGCTTCTTAATCGCTTAATCTGTTGTAGTTGTAGTCGATGCTGCTGCTTCATCTGCAGTAGTTGTAGTTACTACTGCCTGAGTTGTTGCAGAAGTTGACGCACCATCTTGCACAGCAGTTACAGCGCTTGGTGCAGAGCTTGAGCTATCACCGAGTGCTACGAGCAATGCTGCCCCTACCACCCCAATTGCTATAGCTGTTCCTGCAGATATTCCACCTGCTGCTGCACCACTAGTTTGAGCATTTACCGCTGAAACAGGACTTACCACAAGCATTATTGATAATATAATTGCTGTTAGTCTTTTTTTCATATCTACACCTTACTTTAAATTTTTAAATTAAATTTTCTAGATAACCTATTACGAAAACACAATATTACTACTATTTTATCATTAATCAACTATTAATTAGCTTTTTAACTATTTAGTTTGTTGGATTAATATGAATAATTTAGAAGATTAATAATACTAAATATTTAATTAATACTTGATAGTTCCCCTGTGATATTTCCAATTGGTGATTTAAATTGAAATTTAACAGGACTAAAATTCAAACTTCGAGCAAACCATATTTTGACCTCTCTTTTCACATCATTGAAAGGCCATAATCTTTTTTTCGAGATAGTTGGATTTACAATATTTTGCTTGATCTCTAAGTTACAAAGAAAAACCTCTCCACGAGAAAATTGTTCATGGTTGTATGTCATGATTTCTTTTTTGATAAATCTTGACTTAACTCTGTATCTTCTTTTTCCGTCATAAATATAATATTGTTTTTCACAGTTATTTTCATATTGAAGATTTTTCATTATCTGTATCAATAATGAAAATGAATCAATTGCACCGATGTCATCTGTTATAGTTTTAAGAGGCTTCACACCAGAATCGTCAGAAAATATTTCAACTAAAGGTAAATCATTTCTATTATAAAGTATTTTCTTTTCTTCAAAAATATTGCGATCATATCCATTGAGATAAAAATACCAACTCTCTTCATTTATCTTCCTGATATAACCATTGCTTTGATAATGTCGATATACTGAAAGTGGGCCTCGGCTTTTTAGGCTAAATCTAGTCATATTTTCATCTGCTATCAAATCCTCATAACTTATTGTTAAATCTGCAACAGGAAGAGAGAACCAATCAAATCTATATTTAAATTCATCTGACAATAGATTTGTTGAGAATGTTAATAAAAACAGGTATTTAAGTCTATTCATATTGTCAAACTTTTCTATAATAAAAAAACTCTAATGATTACTCAGAATTATATAACTATATGCATGAATTCCTATCAAAATAAACATTACTTGAGATCCAAGCATTTTGGAGGGCTGGGGACACCTCTAAAATAATCTCTTAAAATTTTGCTATTTGGAAATAAAATTACCCAAGCGGTCACGAATATGACCTTACAATATAATTTAATGCAATTATTTTTAACAAACCAGACTTCTAACTGACTCTTATATGGAATAATATAATTATCATAAAATTTGTTCGGATTATTTTTGTTACTGAGATATAACTCTTCATTACGGAAAAAAATTGAGCCAATACCAGTTAACCCCGGAAGAACTGTATTAATTTTTTCCCTAGAATCTGCAGGATATTTTAAAAACGTATCTGGTACCATAGGTCTGGGACCAACAATACTCATATCACCTTTCAAAACGTTCAATAATTGAGGTATTTCATTAATTTTAGACTTTCTCAAAATTCTTCCAAAAGGAAGTACTCTTGGATCATCCATCAAGGTGATCTCCCCAGCCCCAATATTAGGGCTATTTTTTTGCATTGTTGCAAATTTTAGCAATTTGAATATTTTTCCATCTCTTCCAACCCTATCTTGCCCATAAAAAATTTCACCTTCTCCTGATAATCTCAATATTAAAATAATTGCAAACAGAACTGGCAAGAGCATTAATAATGTAATTGAACAAATCATGAAATCAAAAATTCTAATTATAAATTCTTTCATGTCATGCTCAAAGAACTGAATCGGGTGGCTCAAAACCACCTGAAATAGGAAGTTTTCCAGATTCAAAATAACTCTTGTACCATTCTACAGTTTTTTTAACAGCATCTTTCCAGTCTATTTCTGGAGAATAGCTCAAATCATTTTTAGCTTTATTAATATTAGGGCATCTTCTTGAAACTGACCCAGGATATGTTTCAGCTTCTTCATAGGGCCCAATATAACCCATTATATCTCCGATATATTTTGTAAGTGTTGACATATCAATTTCCTGATCATTACCAATGTGATAAATTTGATCGTTGGAACTTTGATTTTCCATAGCTTTTATGGTTCCAGAAACCGCATCATCAATAAAACAAAAAGCACGCGTCTGATCATGTCCATAAATTTTAAATGGAATTTCTGAATGATTGCAGAAACGCTCCACGATATGAGGTATTGCATGATTGAATCCCATTCTTGGGCCTATGATATTTTGATATCTTATTATTGTGCAATTAAATTTTGCGTAGCTTGCATAGTGATAAAACGCAGACTCTCCGTGCATTTTTGTCATTGCGTATGTCCATCTTGGGTGCTTGATGTCTGAGATGCAAAGTGCTACAGATTCATCTGTTGGTACCTCTACTCCAAATATATCTGAAGTTCCAGCATAATTCTCACTTGAGGAAGCGAATAATATCTTTTTAGCTGAATTTCTTGAAACCCAATCAAGTAAATTCATCGTAAGTGATGTATTAACCCTAATAACTTCATGAGGATTCTTCAGAGTTCTGTTAACTCCAACTAATGCAGCAAGCATATATATTTCATCATAATGTGAATCTAATTTTTGAAATGATCCACCTTCTGAAAAATCAGCTAATATATATTTAAAATATATTGATTTTCTTGGGTCCGACTCTATTTCAGCCCAATCAGAATCTTTCTTTACATCTGCGGCAGTTACAAAACAATTCTTTTCTTCCAAAAGAGAGGAAACAATGTTCCTACCTATAAAACCTCCTCCACCAAGAACAAGAACATTTTTCATGAGCTATTCTCATATTTAAGAACATCACCACTCCCAAGGATTGATAATTTATGTCTTCCACTCAGGCATCTCTTTTGCTCATTATTAAGAAGGCCAATTGTGTCATAAATAAAAGATGGAGGAGAATTAATTAACTTATCTGTAGTTTCAGCTATAGTGTATTCTTTATGGCCGCTCGATATAATGATAATGTCTGCATTGAATTCTAAAACATTAGCAATATCATTATCCACCTTAGTATCTAATTCCTCCCAATAACTCACAAATGGATCATGATATGCAATTTGGGATGTATTTTTTTTCACAAGTTTTACAAGATTCTCTACAGGTGAAAACCTAGTATCACCAACATCCCCCCTATATGAAACTCCTAAAAAAATTATTTTTTTGTTTTCCAGTGGTCCAAATATATCGATAAGTCTTCTATAAGCGAAATATGGCATTTGGTCATTAGTTGACACACTCTCAATACTCATTTCCAAACTGTTGCTAGAGTTGAAAAAGTTTTTTTTCGACCAGCTTGCAAGAAGTGGATCTTTTGTAAGACAATATCCTCCAACACCAATACCAGGATACATCAAATTTGAGTGGGTTTTTCTTACGCGAATTGCATTAACAACCTGATATAAGTCAACACCAGCTTCCTCAGCAAAACGAGACCATTCAACAATAAAGGCAATATTCATTGCTCGATATGAATTTTCAAGAACTTTAGCAATCTCACTTGCGTTTGTATCCTTTAATCTTGTTAATTCGCATTTTTCTGAATCTATAATAGTTTTCAAGAAGGACTCTATCCTATCTGCACTATTTTTATTTATTCCCGAATATACTCTCGGAAAGGCTGATATAGAATCAATATAATCTGGTCCTGGCATCACCCTTTCATAAGAATGGCCTAACTTCAAATTCTTACTTAATAATCCCCTTTTATCGATTTCTTTTTTTAGAATTGGGTAGATTAATTTGGAGCAAGTTCCTGGTGGAACTGTAGTCTCCACCAGAATTAATACATCTTCCTTACAATTCAATCCAACAGTTTTGATGGCAGATTTAAAATTATCCAAATTTACATCAAATTCATCCAACTTAAAATTTTGAAATGATTTTTTATCAACGTCTAAGTTTATATCTATAATGATTATATCCGCATAACTGAATGCCCTCTTGTCATAAGTAGCATAAAAATTTTTCTTCTCTTTTGTATTTTTATAATATGTCTCAATTTTCGGATCATCCGCTATGATAGGAAATGTACCTTCATTTAATGATTTGATTTTCCAATAGTTACTTTCATCTGGAAGATCAACACCCAAAATAGCATATTCTTCAGAAGAATTTGCACAAACAATAGACATAACAGCACCTACAAACCCCAAACCCATAACAACAATAATTTTCTTATTTCTATTATGAGCAAGAAACTTATCAATATTATCCAAATCATCCAGAGGATCTGGAATTACATATTTTTTTTGATTGAGTTTATTTACAGATTCTTTCATTTCTTCATCACTATAACTTATATTTAATAGGCTATCATTTCTTGTGCGTCATTAATTACTTAGGAATTAGTTCATAACTCCGCAGAAATCTAGAATTTCGCTTCCACTCGAATTTATTTCTTCTTTTGATTTCAGAAACTCTTGATGCTTCACTAATATGACTATTAAATCAGCTCTAAGAGCATCATTAATTGAAGTGAGTTTAAATTCTTTATGACTAGTTATATTTGGCTCAACAATTCTAACATCAACATTAGATTCAATTAATTTTCTAGTTATTTTTACTGCAGTAGACTCTCTAAGATCATCGATATTCGGTTTAAAGGATAACCCCAGGCACGCAACAATCGGTTTTTTATTTATTATTTTTTCTATCTTATTAACCATCTTTAATGTCCGCTTGAATGCCCATTCAGTTTTGGCATCATTAACATTTCTTGCTGTCCTTATAAGAGGAGATTTTTCTTCGTTATCGTAAATAATAAACCACGGATCAATTGCAATACAATGACCGCCAACCCCAGTTCCTGGCTGAAGAATGTCTACTCTTGGGTGATGATTTGCAAGCTCTATGAGGTGCCAGATATCAATACCATATGATTCACAAATGACAGACAGCTCATTTGCATATGCAATGTTGAGATCTCTAAAACTGTTTTCAGCTAATTTGCACATCTCCGCAGTCTTGGAGTCTGAAGATAGAATTCGGCCCTGACTAAATGTTTTATAAAATGCACTCACTTTTTTAGTGGATGATTCATTTATTCCACCCACTATCCGATCATTAGTAACCAATTCAGTCATAATTTTTCCAGGTAAAACCCTTTCAGGACAGTATGCTAAAGAGATTTTTTCAACATCAACTCGATTTTTATGGAGTATTTTCTCTATCTTTTTCGTAGTGCCAACTGGACATGTTGATTCCAGAATTACACAATCATTATTTTTAATTAGTGGAGCAATTGATATTGTTGCCTCATAAACATAACTTAAATCTGGAATTGGGTCGTTACTTGCTTTTTTATGAAAAGGTGTAGGTACACAAATTATGTATATATCAGCAATCTTAGGAGAGCAATAAAACTTTAGTAATCCGCTTGAAGTAGCTTTGTTAAAGGAATCTTCGAGATCAGGTTCAACAATATGAATTTCACCTTTATTTAATTTCTCTACAACATTGGGATTCTTATCTATACCAAAAACTTTATACCCACAATTCGCAAGTAGTGTAGCTGTAGGAAGCCCAATGTAACCAAGCCCTATAATACTTATTGTACTTTTATCTATTTTCATGATGATTATTCTTAATTATTTCAACAATCTTATTACAAGCTCTTCCGTCTCCATAAGGATTGTGCGATTTTGACATAACTTCATAATATTTTTTATCTTCTATGAGTTGAGAGGCTTCTGATATTATTTTTACAATAGATGTTCCTACTAACTTCACGGTGCCCGCCTTAATCGCTTCAGGTCTCTCTGTTTCATCTCTCATTACTAATACTGGTTTACCTAGACTTGGCGCTTCTTCTTGTATACCACCAGAATCAGTTAGAACAAAATAGCATTGATCTAATAGGCACAAAAAAGGCTCGTAGTCTAATGGAGGAATTAGGTGGATATTTTTATATTTAGATAATAATTTATTGACTGGATCTTGAACATTCGGATTTAAATGAACAGGATAAACAAAATGAAAATACTTAAATTTTTCTGCAAGTTTTGAGATGGCGATACAAATGTCCTTAAAGCCTTGACCAAAATTTTCTCTCCTATGGCCGGTTACAAGAATATAACTCTTATCCTTTAGTTCAAATTTTAATTTTTCATTTAATTCCATAATTAACGAATGCTTCTTGCCTGGATTATTATTTAATTCCTCAAGAACCCAATGAAGCGAATCAATTACGGTATTACCCGTGATATGAATAAGTTGTTCGTCAATTTTCTCATCGAGAAGGTGCTTCTTACTCTCGATAGTTGGAGGAAAGTGTAAATGCGATATCTTGCTAACAACTTGTCGATTAAATTCTTCTGGAAATGGAGCTAGGATATTGTTAGTTCGCAATCCTGCTTCGACATGTGCAATTTTTACTTTTTCATAAAAAGCTGCAATTGAAGCTGATAATGTGGTCGTTGTATCACCTTGTACAACTATAAAATCCATATCATTCTTTTTTAAGATATCCCTTATTTTAATGATAATCTCTGAAGTGATATCAGCTAAATCTTGATTTTTTTTCATTATATTAAGATCTATATCAGGCTTTATTTTAAATAAATTTAAAACCTGATCTAGCATTTCTCTGTGCTGACCTGTGACGCAAATTGTTAATTCGAATTCTTCATCATTTTTAAGCGCATGACATAGAGGTGCAAGTTTGATAGCTTCTGGACGTGTTCCAAATACAACTAGAATTTTTATGGGCAAGAGAATCCCTCAATCATTGGATATTTTATATTATTAAGATTTAATTAAGACAATTATAGCTTTTAAAGCTCAAAATAATGATAAAAATTTTAAAAAATTTCATTTAGGAAATTTTCCGTAATCTCTTCCCTGATAAAATTTGCTTTTAAGATTTTCAAATTATGTTTTCTATCATCATCGTCAAAGGCATCATTAAGAAGTATTTGTAATGAGTTAATAATTTCATTTTTATGATTGACATCATAAATCTCTGTCCCTTTAAACTTTCTGAAGATATTTTTTGCTGGTCCATCGGGAAGACCAAGCAGAACTCTTCTTCCAGAAGCAATATACTCAAAAACTTTCGAAGGTATGGCAGAGGAAAATTTACTTCCAATTTGAGCAAATAATATATCTGCAGATTCTAAGAATTTATAAATTTCGTTTTTGCACAAAAAGCCATGAAAATTTATATTATGAATTTCCATGATATGACATTGTTTTTTAATATCCTCTAGCTCTGCTCCATCACCAATGATTTCAATAATAATTTTATCTTTGAAATATCGAGCTAAATAAATCAGAACAGATAGTTCCTGTGCAATCCCAACATTACCGGTATAAACTACTTTTATATTTGACGAAATTGCTTTGTGTTTAATTTTTGATAACTCTGAATATCTTCTAATTGATATTCCATTGGGAACTACAAATGAACTCTTTTCTGTCAGATTGCTCAGGCTTTTTGCTTCATGTAAATTTGTCACAGATATTGCCCTCAAATTCTCTTCGATTAAAGAAAATATCAAACTAAATGTTTTTTTAAGAACCCATTTAAAATACGGATTTGAAAAATAAGTCCAAACTGCATCCCGTATATCAAGGATTATTTCTCTTTTTTTTGAATAAAAAATTAATGGAATCAATAGAAATGGAGATGGGATTGTAACGAATGTTATATCGGGATTAATTTTCCCTGAACTTTGAAAAAGTTTTACAGCTATCATTAATTCTCTATATATCCTTATAAAATAATTTTTTCTATTAAAATCATTATTTTGTATATTAGTGACTCTAAGATTATCTCTCAAAATTATGCTTTTATTCGGCTTATTTGATGAACAAATTATGGTCACAGTTGATTGTTTAAATTTTTTTAAGCATCCATTGGCAATAGCCATAACCCTATTAGAGGTTGCTTTACCCTCAGGGAAAGGAAATGACGTTACAATCACAATATTCAAAATAGAACACTCAGAATAATTAAGTTTAGTTGCATCTAAATACTATCTCTATTTCGGATCGGCCATTATCTAGAAGAGATTCTATGCAAAATGTATCTTTAAGTTCCCCAAATTCTGTTGCATGCTTCCATTTCACTATACTAATTTGCTTTGAGTTAAAGGATAGTATAACTTCTTTTTGGTTTTTTGTTATTAACTTGATTTTATAATCCCCAATCTTTTTAACTCTTATATCCGAATTCAAAATAAATCTTGCTACAGCTGACTCATGATTACCCTCAATATAGTCTCTTATGATTATATTTTTATCTGAAATTTTAATATCTCGATTATGATCTAACTTCTTAAATATCGTGCTATAGCCGCTGTGTGAGCAATGAATATTTATAGTGTCTTTATTAATTTCGATTATTGGTTTACTGGGGTAAGCGCGTCTCCCTACTCTAAAGGATTTCCACACCTCTGATGAGCTCTTATTATTTATTTCGACAGTGTTATGAGCTTTTGTAGACCTCTCAAATAATCTCCTACTAGAATCTTCATAAGTTGATGTTCCTGAATTACAGAAAATTTTATCTGACCCTAATGACATTTCAAATGAGAGAGTATCAGCATGACCATGAGCTAAAAGATAATCTGGACCAAGTCTCGCAACATCAAAAATAAACTTCACATCATGTATATATGCAATCAAATAACCAGAATCTCTATTGTTTATGAGATTCAATTCTGATTTAAATTTTCTTCGTGGAATCTCTAAACCAATTCTTGATGAGTAATCGAGCAAAGAATTATATTTTGATGCAATGTTTTGAGAAGAATCATTGAACAAAGATACATCATCATCAAAACTCATGTCATATAACCAATCAAACATTTCAGGCAATCTATTTTTTATATCAATAAATACAGATTGAGGAAATCTCTCTGGATAAACTCTATTAAGATTGATTAAATCCAGAAAATCTTCGAGCACCAATGCATGATACATAGGAGATAATTCAAAATGACCCCCATCTTCTAAAATTTGTTCTTCCACTTGTTTTTGGAATAATTTACTAGCAATTTTTAGCCATCTATCGCTATGACTATGATCAAAATAACAACCAAGGAATAAAAGGGCCTTGATGTTTGAAAATAAGTGATTGCCCATGATGTGATATTCGATATTTTCCTCTAAGATCAGACCATGACTAAATAAATTCTGCCTTAGAGACTTGGACAGTTGATCCGTATATAGCCCCCACTTTATCCAATTAACAGCTCTTAATGAGAGAGGATAAGGATCCCAGCCTATTGATTGTGTAATTGGATTTTCTCTAATCCATCTTGATAATATATTTTTGTGCCATGAAATTCTCTCTCTATAATTTTCAGCATTTAAATCTTGAAAATAATGAAGATTGTATAACCATAGCTTATCTTTTTTCTCTGAATTCCATTTTATGTGATCAATATCACCTCTTTCGCCAAAAAATTCATATGTAGTTGAATTTTTCATCGAGGATTTCTTTCTTATGGATTCCACAAAATTTTTATCTTGATGACTCAATTCCGGCTCGACATGAATATATACCGGTTTATTTTTAAATGGAATTCTTTTGAGAATCTGAAAATAAATTTGTTTCATCTTTAGATGAATTATTGTCTGAAAATATCTACTTATCTCAACTTTCATACCGTAATATATCAGCCAATTTAAGAGAGATTTCTGCAACCTCAATTAGTTCATCAATTGGTATTAATTCATCACCTGTCTCAATAGAGGATAAAAAAGCTCTTACACAATCTTCTTGTCCTTTATTTTGAATCCAAGATCTCTGCGAATTAAAGTTAGTCCAACCATAACCCTTTAACTTAATGAAATTTTCAAGTGTCAAAATTTTTCCATCTGAAAAGATTTCTAATTTTTCCTTTGGATATGATGAATGACCATTCGTGAAATAATTTATGACACAAACTGAACCATCTAAAAAACGAAGGCTCAATATTGCTGTATCTTTTGAGCTTTTGGAGATATTACTTTCATTAAGTCCTTGAGCCTTAAAGTCAATAATCTTTGAGCCCATCAAATATCTTGCAAGATCAATGTAATGGCAAGCCTCACCTACTATCCTCCCTCCACCAATATTTTTTGAATGAAGCCAATGATCTGATGGCAATTTTCCTGCGTTCATAGTCATTATCATTGATTTGGGCGCTTGCTCATTTAGCAGCAATTCTTTCATTTTAGTTATGTGAGGAGAAAATCGTCTGTTAAATCCAACCATCAGATGCTTACAATCTTGATTGCTAGCGGATGATTCATAATAATACTTTTTAATATTTTCCAGGCCATCAAAATCAATTGCTAATGGCTTCTCAACGAAGACATTTTTATTTGACCTAAGAGCCTGGCATATAAGATCAGCATGACTGTCATGTCTTGTTGCGATAATCACTGTGTTAATCTCATTATTAGAAAAAATATCTTCTGTATCAGTTGAGGAATTTTCAAATCCATATTTTTTTCCCGATAATGTTCCGCTGAGACCATTCTCGGAGATAACAGTATGCATGCATACCCCATTTCTTTTGAATAATGGCATGAGAAATCTCGAAGAATAATTTCCAGCACCAATAAAGCCAGCAATTATTGAAGAGACGTTTTGTTTAACTCCATTTTCTTTTAGAGGAATATTTTTTTTTGCTTTTCTATTTGATGATTCAGAATATTCTATGACTATTCCAATTACATCTCCTCCTTCTGATAACTCCTGGTAAACTCTAGGAGTATCTTTAAAGTCAATTTTTCTTGAAATTAGAGGATTCAGATTAATTTTCTTTGATTGAATTAAATCAATAACAGCTTGGAAGTTTCTATTTTCTGTCCATCTGACGAATCCGATTGGGTAATCTTTTCCTAGATCTTCATATTGCCTATCATATCTTCCTGGTCCATAAGAGCAGCTAACTTGAAAAGAAATTTCCTTTTCATAAAAATCTTCTCTAGATAAATTGAGACCGGCTGTTCCAATTAGTATTACCCTTCCTCGTTTACGACACATTTTAGCTGCATCACTCATCACACTATGACTATTTGTTGATGTAGTAATAATTACACCGTCAACACCTATTCCATTGGTAAATTGATCAATTTTTGATAGGTAATCTTTATTTTTTTTTGAGTTGTGAACTTCCACCCCAAAACTCTTGGCTATGTTAAGCCTATCATCATTTATATCAACAGCGAGCACTCTGCAACCATTAGCAGTCAGTATTTGTGAAGTTATCAAGCCTATCAATCCTAGACCAATTACAACAAAACGCTCTCCGATCGTTGGTTTTGCGAGACGAATCCCTTGAAGTCCAATCGCAGATATAACAACAAAACATGCCTTATCATCATCAACATCATCAGGAATTTTAGCGCAGAGATTTTTTGGGACACAAACAATCTCTGCATGACAACCATTACTTACAACTCTATCACCAATATTATAACCTTCAACTTCATCACCTGTAGCTATTACTGATCCGACATTAGAGTAACCGAGTGATATTGGCGTTGACAATTTACTATTTACCGCCTCATATGTTGGAATTATTCCGTCTGTTCTTGCCTTATTAATAACTTGCTTAACCTTATTCGGTTGCTGCTTTGCTTTACTGAGAAGACTTGCTCTACCAAAATCGACTAGCATTTTTTCAGTACCTGGCGATACCAGACTCTTATTAGTCCTAATTAGCAAGTGACCTTTCTTTACTCTCGGAGTTGGAGTATTGAGTATTTCAGTTTTGCCAGTCTTTAAATTTTGAAGTAGTAGTTTCATTTAATATATTTCTTTGCTTCATTCAGAAATTTAAACTATATGAAGAATTATTTCAGATCATATGAGTCTTTTTTTATTTACACAAAGTAATACCTCCATCATCAACAAATTTTCTAAACCATATTTCAATAATGATTAAAGAAAAAATAGTATAGCTTGCATCGATCCTACCAGCATCATTCATCTTTATTAAATTATATACACTTAAATGATTAAAAAGACCTCTATTCTTGATCGAGCTTTCAGATAGAATTTCGTCTCTGAGGATTTTAAGTTCATTTTTGATCCATTTTCTAATTGGAGCACCAAATCCAGTTTTAGGTCTATAAATCAATCGCTTTGGGAGATATGGCTCCATAGCTTTTTTGAGAATCCATTTACCTTTTCTGCCATTTTGTTTTAAATCAATTGGTATTGTATTTACAAAATCGACTAGATCCTCATCTAAGAAGGGAACTCTAACTTCCACTCCCTCAGCCATTGCCATCTTATCTGTATATGTCAAATTATGATCTGTTAAAAAAAATCTTTGTTCAATAGCTAGCATTTTTTCGAGATCATTATATTTATCATCAATATTTGATATAAACTCAAGCATAGGATCCATGTTTGATTCTTCGGTAAGAGAGCGTTTAAAATCTTCTGAATATAAAGTCTCTAAATCTGATCTTTGAGACCATAAGAAATAATTAACTATATTACGATGTTCATTTAATGAAGCTCCACTAAAAATCTTGGATAGTCTTCTAATATAAGCTTTGTTTTGATCAAAAGAGTTTGTGATATTTGACAATGCCAATCTCCCAAACTGTGGTAGCCACTTCCAATATTTTTCAAAGTTGATGGCGGTATGTCGCCTGTAACCTGTGAAAATATCGTCTCCGCCAGCTCCTGACAATAGAACTTTTATATTATTTTTTTTAGCTAATCGACTAATATAAAGAACATTAAGAGCAGATGGATCCGCTAAAGGTTCATCAAGTTGATACACCATTTTTTCTATATCTTTAATCAAGTTTGATGGATCAAACTTGATTACATGGAGATCAACATCTAAATGATTAGCAGCAAGTTTGGCGTATGGTAAATCTGAATTAAATCCATCTTGCATAGAGTCATCTGTTTCAATAGTAAAGCATTTTATATGAGGGTCACGTTCTTTTGCTAGCGCCACAATTGATGACGAATCTAGACCTCCAGATAAAAAAGCGCCTAATGGTACATCTGAGACCATTTGCTTGTAGACCGCTTTTTTAAGTATTTTTCTCGTGCCTTCAACAGCTTCTCTAAAGTTAATTTTTTTCTTCTTTTTTCTAAAAATTGGTAATTTATAAAATTGAGATTGGTTGATTATCTTTCCAGTTTTTATGATCATATAACTTCCTGGATTTACTTTTTTTATTTCTCTTAAAGGTGTGCAACTGCCTGGACAGTACAAAAAGCTTAAATAACGATCAAGAGACTTATAATCAATTGATTTTTCTGTTCGCGTGAGATGCATTAGTGACTTTATCTCACTGGAGAATACAAAAGAATCATCACTGAATGAATAATATAATGGTTTTACTCCAAAGGGATCCCTTGCGATCATCAAAATATTTTCATTTTTATCCCAAATAGCAAAAGAATAAATACCATTTAAAGAGGAAAACATCTCTTTTCCTTCTGATATGTATAAATTTAGGAGTACTTCAGTGTCAGATTTTCCGCGAAATTCAAATCCCTTTCTTACTAGACTATCCCTAAGTTTTTTAAAATTATATATTTCGCCATTAAAAACTAAAATGACACTCTCATCTTCATTTGCCATAGGTTGGTGGCCAGCGTAACTTGTATCTAATATGGATAATCTGGTGTGCACAAGACCGATATTATTATATTGATCATCGAAAATCCCGCTATCATCAGGACCTCTGTGATTTAAAAAAGAGAGTATTTGGCTAAGATCGATCTGATTAGAGCCAGAGTATCCAGCAATTCCACACATGCTAAGAACTCAATTGAGAGAGGACTTCATCAATCTCAGAATTTTCAAGCTCAAACCAAATAGGTAAGCATATGTGTTTATTTTGTATATCATACGAATCATTACCTAAAGCATAGTCATAAACGGGTGATGTCCTATTTTTAATTTTTTTAAAATTTTCGAGTGCTTCATTTGTCCTTGCTAGTAAAATAAATTTATATAAATTCGATCTTTGTCCGCCGGATAAAGGATCTATGAAAGACCAGTTATTTTTTTCACAAGCAGAAATATATTTCTCTGCAACTTCCATTTTATTTTTGATAATTTCCTCAGTTTCTCTTAAAACCGAATAACAGATTAGAGCATTTATTTCAGACATACGATTATTCACTCCAAGATCTAATTCCTGGTCAAATCTATCATATATTGAGTATTTCGATGTCATGTTATAAATCTTTTCATTGTTTGTAACAATGATCCCACCCTCTCCTGCTGGTACTGCTTTGGTTGCATACAGAGAATAAACACCTGCATCCCCAAAGAGGCCAGTATGCTCACTATCTAAAGTAGCCCCTAAACTATGCGCACAATCCTCAATAAGAGTAATCTCTTTTTCAGCGCAGAGAGCAGCGATCTCGCGAATATCAGGATTTACCCAGCCTCCAATGTGTGTAATCAAAAATACACAATCACTTGGATCCTCTATTTTCTGGACAAAACTCTTAACTTGATCATATGTTGGCATCAAATAGTCGATAGAGCAGTCGACATATCCAATTAACTCTAATCCTGACGTAATTGACATTGTTTTTACGCCATACATTGTATTACTTTGAAGAAAGATTCTTTTCTTATTAAGCTTCATCTTAAGCACATTTAAAATAGATAATATTCCAGCTCCATTGGAGTTTACAGCCAATGAATATTTAGAAGAAGTATAAGAACAAGCCCACTCACAAATCTTTTCACTCCATATCCCCTCAGCCAAGTTACCTGAAGCAAATATTTCTCTATAATTATCTTCGTAAAACTCAACGGCCGATTTTGGAAGCTTTATCATACCCATTTCTATATCCTTTTATTTTCCGCAATTTCTTTCCAAGAAGTTTTTGATACCAATTCTGAACCAATAAAATTAGAGCTAATGTTAGGAATTAGATTACTTGGATTTCTTGAGTAAACTCTCCGATAAAATTCAGGCGCCATGCTAAAAGCTAGCGTGAACTTACCAAGAACAACAGACCAAATATTAGATCCATGTTGATTGATATGATATAAATAATTCCGATTTTGATTATTATCATTGAGTTCTTTTTTTATTCCAACGTAATCATCAATAACATTCAAAGAAGGATTTCTTTTTTTATGCTCATTCACTAAGTAATTAAGATAAGGCTTAACATCGCTCATCTTTTTTACAGTAGTTCCACCAATTTGCCCAATTCCATCTGCTTTCTTCAATAAATTTATACATTTCCTTGTATTATAATCTAACTCTACAAAACTTTTCTCATTTTCAGGAACATTATCTACAATTGCCATTGGTGCATAGCCATGAGTGATTGACAAATTATATAGAGTGGATATCGCGTCAGGGCTACATATCACGACATTTCTAGAAGTAAAGACATCATCTTGAGTTCTAACAACATTAGTTTTTCCTTTGGATTCAATCGTTTCAACATTTTTATTTGTAATTACACTTAAACCACCCTCTAATGCTGATGATAATAAATCATTTATCAATACCCTAGAATTCATTGTAAAGTCAGGACTCTTGATAGAATAGAATTGTTTACTAGAGACATACTGGCTAGATATATACTCTATAGTTCTATAAATTCCTATCTTTTTTCTGGCAATCTCTGAGCCGCCAGCGTGTCTTCTGAGCCAATCATGATTTGAAATTATATTGATCATATAAATAGATTTTGAAACTAGTGCAGCCCAAATTGGATTGAACTTTCTGATTCTATATCTATATTCTATAAAGTCATCATTAAACCAGCCATGATCTTGATCAAATTTAATTCCTGATTGAGATTTTCTTATATTCATTCCGTTGTAATTTTCATAATAATCAAACAAATCATCCATTGCACCTAAGAGATAACGTAATGTTCTATTATTATCAGGGACTAGAGAGTAAAGTGATCCTGAATGAAGCCATTCATGAAAAACTTTGCTTGTTTCAGATGCAATCTGATTATTTTTCTCAAGCATTAAAATAGTATGGCCTTCTCGAGAAAGAATTTCAGCAATTGATATTCCTGCAATTCCTCCACCAACAATTATCCAGTCATATTCTTGAGTACTTTTCATTAGCTTGATACTTTATTTTTGATCGTAATATTTTTTTTATTAACTTTCTCGAGAAATACAGCTGGAACAGCACCCAATAATCCATATATAAAATGACCATAGATAGATAGATCTGTCATCATCATGAAAAATGAAGCGAATATTACAGTTGATACCCCTGCCATTAAGCTCATAATAAAGTAATCTGAGTTATAAAAATACTTGAAAATAATGAATGTGTTTCTTAGAACAATAAGTATCCAGCTTAGATAGATCATAAGACCTAATAGACCATGTCTGAACCATAAAGAGACAAGCTCGATATGTATATGATGTGCACCACCATCACCTCTAAAATTTCCTGCAGCAAGACCCGTACCAAAATCTGCCGTAGAATACCATAGTGATCCTGACCCAGTCCCAATCAAAAGTGATAATGGATAGTAAGCTGAGTTAATAATCCCTTGGTATGCTCCTCTAGCTTCAATTATCCTAGAAAAAGTACTGTCATCAATGATGCTATCATTAGACCCAAGAATTATGAGGCCTGAAATGGTCTCTGTTATTCTTTTGATTAAGAAGACAGCAATCTCGTTATTTAAAATATAAAAAGTGATAAACGAAAGAAAAATAAGAGTAATTAATATGTGTTTTGTTTTGCCAAATTTAAATGGTATGAAAAGCAAACAAACCACCACAGATATCAAACCAGATCTTGATACCGACATAATCGGTGACAGTAAAAAAAACAATAAAATAGATCCAGCTAAAAGTGTGAAATTAAGATTATTTTTATTGTATAGCCAAAAAACACTTAAAGTTGAAAATAATAAAATTGGAACATCGACATCTCCATCAGGGTATCTTATGAATGGCTCTTTAAAAAATATAATTGATCCAAACCTTATTAACGCTTCAAAAAATAAGATGTATAAAAAAATTTTCAAAATAATTTTAAAAACTATTTTTATTTCATCTATATTTATTTTCCGAAATAAATTCATACCAACGAAATATGCCAGTAATGGTGAAATAAACCTTGCAGTATCTCCTATGATGTCTGATAAATACCAACCATTAGCAAACCCAATAAAAAGATTCATGATCGCAAACAGTATTAGGAATACAAAGGAATAATTAAATCTCCCAGAACTAAAAAATATAAGCGTAATAAAATAAAAAACAAATGTTGATGCAAAAGATATAATTAAATATATTCTGTAAGCAGATTCTTGTTGAACGAAATTGACACCAGACATAATATCAGCATCAGGAACTATAAATGATCCAATTTTTTGCCAAATTACCTCCGTAAAAAATAACGCCACTATCAAAAAAATAAATTTTTTTGACTTAGAATTACCTAATGAATTTAATGTCAGATTTATGATTTACTCCATTTTTTAAACGCAAGCTTAAATTAAAAGAATTATAGAAAATTATCACTCATGAATTATCACAGCATCACAAAGAAAATGAAAGGTTGCATGCAAGGAGCTAGGTCATTACGATAAAAATCAAAAAGATATTACAAGACCAATTTATTAAAAATTAATTTAAATTATTTACAATATTTAAGTATTCGGTTACAGCAGTTTTGTAATCAATCATTACTGAAGATCTTTTGATTGATCTTTTTTTCATATTAGATAATTCAACTTTATTCCAAATAACGGATTTTATAAGATTAAATAATTCTTGCGGATCATCAGAATCAAAATATAAAGCAGAATCGCCGCATGTCCATGGAATGGCTGTTTTGTTTGATGCTATTATTGCCGCAGCACATGACATTGCCTCGATTAATATATAGCCACTACTTTCTGCGTGCGAAGGAAAAACAAATAATTTACAAATGGAATATGCATATCTTAGCTCTTCTTTACTTACTTTTCCTGTAAAAATTATACTTTTATCTAAGTTGAGCTCACAAACAAGAGATTTTAATGATCTAAAGTAATGTTCAGATTCTATATTTCCTGCAACGTACAATTTATTTTTATAATTAAAACTATACTTAAGTTTGGCAAAAGCCCTGATGAGGCATTCAATATTTTTGTACGGATATAAATGAGAGACACACAATAAATCTTCACTAGTTATGCCGCTCAAAGAAGTATTAGTAATATTTTTATTCATACAAGGGTAAAAGTAAGAATCTTTTCCACATTCAATTAAGTATTGGTTTTGAGATTTAAACCTATATTTTTTTTTAAATAATTCACTGGAAAATCCAGATTCATGTATGACTACATTTGATGTTCTTGCTGATATAAGAATAAGCAATTTATTTATGAAAAGTCTAAATTTATCTTTAGTTTTAAATGATCTGATAACTTCATCTACAAAAGGTCCAATAGTGCCAATCCATTGAGATTTTACTTTAGTCGTTTTTATTATTGGCGAGAAATTTCCTGGGCAAAATAAAACATCAAGAGTATTGTATATTCCAAGTATTGGAAGAAATATCTGAACCCAAATCAATCTGGAAAAATCTCCATATGAACAAATATAACTTATCTTGATTGAACAGAGTTTAACTATGTCTTTTCCTATTAAGTCAATATTTTCTTTTTTTAAAAAGAGAACAATATCTGCTTTTGGGTAAACCTCTGCAAGTCCAATTATAAACTCCTTTAGATGACCAAGTGATCCTCCTGTTGGATTAAATGTTGCATCAATTCCTATTCTCATTCGTACCTCAAACCCCAAACTTTTTTTATCATTAATAATAATATTGATAAAAATTCATAAATCATCCAATAAAAAGAAAAGCAATATTCTGACAATGAACTGGATTGAGTGAATCTGATTCTTGCAGTATAAAAGTAACCTTTGAGCATATGTTTATTATTATTATTATATATGATCAATGGTTCTTGAATATTATAGTATTGACCAATCAATCTTCCTCTAAGCCATAATTCATAATCTTGAGCACGAATGTATCTGATATCATATCCACCAGATTTTTCTATGAAATCTCTCCTCATCATCACTGATGGATGAATAAATGGAGACGTTTTAAAAATAGATTTTTTTATTTCAAAATCTGTTTTTGGCATTTTTACAAGATTTCTTTTTTTGTTTACTTTATCATCATAAATTGCTGCTGAACCTACCACCATTACCTCACTTTTGGAGTCTAAAAGGGCCTTCTGTGCTTCAAGTCTATTATTAAGTGATATGTCATCTGCATCCATTCTGGCTATGAAGTCACCTTTAGAAATGCTAATAGCACGATTCAATGTTGCAGCCAATCCGATATTTTCTCTATTTTTATAGAATTTTATTCTTGATTCATCTTTTAAGAAACTTTCAATAATTTTTTGAGTATCATCTGTAGAGTTATCATCAATGATGATGAATTCCCAGTTTTGATAAGTCTGATTTAAAATACTTTCAATTGTACTTGAAATAGAATATTGATCATTAAATGAGCCCATGACTACGCTAATTAAATTCATCTTCATGAGTTTTTTTTGAAAAAATTCAATAATACATTGATTGTCAAATCTCTGATTTGAAAAAACAAATTTATTAAAAAATTTCTTTTTTTTCGTCTCTTATCATAGAGTATGTCAAAATCATCTCCAACCTTCGATAGGAGATTATGACTATATACAAAAATTTTCTCATATTCTTGTTTATATCGTTTATAAGATGATTCAGATATAAGAATTTCGTCAAAATATTTTGAATCCCCAATAATAATTTCACCACTATTTCTATTAAGAAGATGTGCTTGTTTTACATCTCTGATATAAATATTTATCTTATCCACGACAGCCCATAGTTCGATATTTTGATTTATTTCAGGCATAAATTGAATATGATCTTCTATAACAATATTTTTCCTATTATTTTTTGCAAATAATGAAAACCCACTACTTCGACCATCTAAAATCTCACTTATAGTTGGAAATAAATCCTCTACAGATGTTAATGTGTTGTCGAACTCAATATTTTCTTGGAATTTCTTTCTATGGATCATAACTGTCTGAATTCTATCGTCATTTAAAAGCAAATATTTTGGTTCTAATTTAATTTGATGTAAAAACTTGAAACCGTGGTCAGAAAATATAAATATGTGATCAAACAAATTTTTATCTAAATTACTAAAAACCTGACTGAGACTGTTAGTTACATCCTCAATCGCAATTTTTTCGGCATTGTATGTTGCACCATATGCATCGAAGGTCCAGTGAAATTGGGGAAGTGAGATAAAAACCATATGATTGTCACTGATTTCAAGAGAATCGGTGAATTTGTTAATATCATATTTGTCATTATGAATATCTAAATGACTAACATTCTTTGGGAATAATCCAACTGCCCTCTCTCTTGGATCTGATAGGGCATCAATTTTATAACCATGGGAGAGAAATAAATCAAAAATACTTTTATGCTTGCTATTTAAAAACTCTCGAGGCCATTTTAAACGAAGATTGCATCCATTATGGATTGAAGAAATTCCGGTGAATATTGATGACATTCCTCTTGGTGTATCAGGGCCAGGAGTGAAGCAATTTTTGTATATTGTTCCTCCAAAATTTTGAATATATTGATCAAACATAGTTTCATCTGACTCATGATTAAATAATGAGAATCTATTTGGCCTCAGCATATCTGCAAATATTATTGCAATTTTCATTTAATAATTCCTAGTATTTAGGCTATAGATTACATAAATCATATAGATCGCATAAAAACCAAAAAAAGACAATATTCCTAAAATTGAATCGGCCTCATATCCTAGCAGAATAGCCAATAAAAATGGGATTGAATAAATAATCATACCTTGGTAATTTTGCTTATTATGCAAATCTTGCATGTTAATAATACTACTGATTTTTCGATACATAAGGAAAAATGTCAATGCATTACCTACAACAAGACTTATGATTATCCCCTCCTTAAATTCACTGAAATCCAAAATAAAAAGTGATAAAACAACATATACTGCTCCAAAAAAATATGGTTTGATAGCAACTTCAGTTTTATATTCAGCTTGAAGAAATTGATTCATGAGATTTGAAAGAACTCTAAATAATTCTATAAGAATAGCGATAGATGATAATACATAGACATGATGAAAGTTGTCGCTAGTTAATATGATTAATAACCCCTTTGAATTGACAAAAACAAACAAACATATAAAAAAGTATATTGGAATTATATTAGATACCAACTCCTTCCATGCATTTGACCTTTGATGGTGATCTTTATTCTTAATTTTCTTAAGATAAATTGGATAGTAATATTGCATAATTACGCTCTCAGCAAGAGCAAATATTGCTATTGGTATTGATAGAGCAACTCCAATTTCAGCAAGAATGATGCTGTCATATTTAGAATCAACTATAACTCTGTATAGGTATAGTTGGACCCACAGCATTATATTAGTCAAAAAAATCGGTACGCAGAAATTTAAAATTTCATTTATTGAAATAGACTTATATTTCGGATAAAAATTACTAATAGATCTATAAAATGGACTTATAAATTTTTTCAATGAAAAGTAAAGAATTAATATCTCTGATAGGATGACACCAAAAAACCATGCTGTAGCATTAGCCTTATAAAAAATAATAATTGAAATTGAAAGAACTAAACCCAGAGTTAATGTAGTTATAGTCAACAAAACAAATTCTTTGCGATTTTCAAAAATATTAATTCCATTCAAGATATTTCTATGGAGAGTGCTAAAAATTATTGATGAAACCACTAGAAATAAAAATTCAAAATAAATAAATTTTTCGTTGTAGCCAAGATAATAGAAAATGAATGTTATTAAAAAAGCCGAAATTAACGCTACTATCAATATAAAAAATACAAATAAAGTCAAAATCTCTAATAATTTTGATTGATCTCTCCAAACCAATAAATGCCTGTTGAAATACATTGCGACTGGATTAAGGGCAATGTAACTAAAGAAAAATATTATTGATAAAATTAAATAATAATTTCCAACTTCGTCAGGCTCAAGAAATGTAGTTATAGCTCTTAATGCAATTAATGATAACAACGCTTGTAGAGCTCTACCAAAAAATAATACCAATACATCATTATCAATTTTTAAAAATTTATTCTTAATATCTATCATAGTGATGCAACTAGAAAGACTAAAAAAATATGCTTTTTAATTGAAATGATTCTTTGTTCAGCCATTTTAAATACTCAGTCTCAAATTAAACATTTTAAAATTTAATCCAACCTGGGGGATATAAATGTTCGCAAGGATCCGTAAAAGAAAAGTTATCCCATTTTTTTGGGGCTACAACGATCTTATCTTTATTAGGATTTAAATATGCTGACCACCAACTATAACTGCTATTACAAATTATATTATTTTTACATAGAGACATTAGAGACATGTCTTCCCATAGAAAATCTGATTTGTAGTTGAAATAATATAAATCCTGAAAATCTTTGAACTTCTTCTTGGCTGAATCAATATTATTTGAAAACACGAAAAAATAGGGATCATTTGTATTTTCTTTCATAAATTTAATCGCTTTATAATAATAATCATTATCGGGTTCGCCCATTTTTTCTCTTACTTCCAGGTTTCCTGAGCCTGGATCACTATAATCCCTATAATGAAGAGCCACTGAAGTTTCTGTTATAATAATTTTTTTTGATAACTCTATCGAGGGTTTAGTAATTAACTTAAGGTGGATCTTCGACTTTATCTCCTTTGAATCTACCTCAAAATATTGTGGATTTTGGAAATAACCACTCAAGCCGTCATAATTCCCATTATCTTGAACGCTGGATTGGAGAATATAGGGTTGTATTTCCTCAAAGACAAGACCTTTTTTCAGGAAAATTTTTCTCATCATCCTTCCTAAAAATTTCAAAAAATAATTTTTTTGTAATAGCCTCGTCCAACCAGATAGAGGCAATATATTAATATCAGAAATAATTTTATCTAAGACAAATCCGGTTTCTTTTTCCCATTCTTGGTTGATATATTGATCTATATTAATCTTCAGTTTTTTTTTGTATTTTTTCGTGTAGCTATATGCGGTAGCATATTGAAATAGCTGATTTCCTAATCCACCCTTTAAGTAGAGCGTACAATATTTATTTGCTTTTTTTTTCAAAATGATGGCTCAGCATTATCAAAATAATAAATGTTTATTTCAGATATTATTCAAGACTTCATATAAATAGTTAATCTCATTATCCAAGCAAGTATGATGGTTACCAACAAAAAAACCATTATCATGCAAATAATCAGCATTTTTTAGATCGGCATGTATGCTGTAATCAAAATATCTCATAACTTCATTTTTTGTAAAATTACCAGTAACTATTGGTCGGCAATCAATATTTTTAGCGCTTAATTTTTTTATTATTTCATTACGATTTAAACGTGATTGTGGCCTGATTATCAATGAAAATCCAAACCACGAACTATTGCAAATCTCTTCTTGAATAATGAAATTTTCACTAGACTGAAAAAGATTTTTGAATATTTTGGCATTTTTTCTTCTATTTTCTAGGAAAGAGTTAAGCTTTTTCATTTGCTCAATTCCTATTGCACCACTCATTTCAAGTGGTCTTACATTATAGCCTGGCAGCACAAATCTAAATGATTCATCAAACCAATTATTTGATTTATTTGAAACAAAGTTTGTATCAGGTAAATTCCTAGTCCAGCCATGCGCTCTCAGGCACAATAGAATATGATACAACTCTTTATCATCTGTAACTACAACTCCCCCCTCCATTGTAGATATATGATGAGAAAAAAAAGATGAAAATGTGCCCATTAAACCAAAAGTACCAGCAAATTTGTTCTTAAATGTTGCGCCCATGGATTCACAGTTATCTTCAAGAAGAGTAATATTATTTTCATTACAAATATCGAGAATTACGTCATAGTTATTTGGGTTTCCCAGTAAGTTAACTGCCATTATTATTTTAGTTTTATTAGAAACTGCATTTGATAACGCAGTTATATCATAATTGAGAGTGTCAATATCAATATCGACAAACTTAAGTTTCAATCCATACTGCTGAAGAGGAAAATAGGTGGTTGACCAAGATACTGCAGGAACAATCACCTCATCACCTCTTTTTAGACTAGAATCTCTCGTAAAAAATAGCGCAGCAACGGCCAAAAGATTTGCTGTTGAACCAGAACTTACCATAACGGAGTATTTGGCTTTAAAATATTTTGAAAAATGATTTTCAAATTTTTTAACATAACTTCCCATAGTGAAGTTATCCTGATCTATCACGTTCTGAATAGCTTTTATCTCTCTATCATCCCATGTTGACGATGCAAGCGGATAACTAATCATTGTATACCTCACCTAAAAAATAATCATATGTTCTGGTCACTCCCTCATTTAAGTCAAATGAATGATTCCATCCGAGGATTTTTTGCCTCTTATTGTCGATTAATTTTTGCTTCATACCTATTGGCTTTGACTTATCATGAGTGAATTTTCCCTTGTATCCTATAATTGATGCTATATTCTTATAATATTCATTAATTGTATAGTCTCTTCCAAGGCCGACATTAATGTTCTGTGGCATTTCTTTAAAATTTTTAACCGAAAAATAAATAAAGTTAGCTAGATCTTCAGCGTACATAAATTCCCTTCTAGCCTCCCCATCCCCCCATATTGTTACGCTGCCTTTTCCTTTTTTCTTTGCATCATGAATTTTATGGATAGCAGCAGGTATCATATGGGAAGTATTTAAATCAAAATCATCATACTTTCCATAAATATTACAAGGAATAATTGTTATATATTTCATGGGTTTATGCTGTTTACTTATATATTCACATAATCTTGTAATTGTAATTTTTGCTAATGCATAAGCTTCATTAGTTGGCTCTAAACTACCCTGCAGTATAAGATTCTCAGAGAGTGGATTACGAGCATTTTTCGGATACATGCAAGAACTACCCAAGTTTATAAAATTTTGGATATTATTTTTTTTGGAGACATTTATTAGGTTTACCCCCATCTGAAGATTTTCAACCAGAAATCTTAATGGGTTAGAAATATTTTCTTGTATTCCACCAACAACTCCAGCGGCATGTATGATTATATCTATTTTGTTAAGCTTAAAAAAATTTTCTATGGAGTTAATATCTAGTAGATCTAGCTCGCTTCTCTTTGGTGATAATATTTTATAATTTTTTGCTGAAGAGTTATCTAAAATATTTCTTCCAACCATTCCGCCAGACCCTGTTAAAAGAATATTCATTGTAATTATCTTTCTTTACTATTTATGAACTTATGACCATGAGCTTTTAACATTGCATCTCGTTTTGCTAATTCTAGGTCATTCATCACCATCTCTGAGCACATTTCTTGAACAGAAATTTTAGGATACCAGCCTAATAATTTCTCTGCTTTTTCTGGGCTTCCAAGGAGTGTTTGTACTTCTGCAGGTCTAAAATAGCGCTCATCTATTCTAACTATTATATCACCTATATTTAATGCTTTTGCATTATCACCTGAAATAGATTTAACAATACCGACTTCATTTAAATTTTCACCTTCAAATACTAATTCAATTCCGAGTTCACTCGCTGACCATTCAATAAATTGTCTAACTGTATGTTGCTTTCCAGTTGCAATACAAAAGTCATCTGGATAGTCTTGCTGCAACATTAACCATTGCATTCTGACATAATCTTTTGCATGACCCCAATCTCTGAGAGCATCTATATTCCCCATATATAGACAATCTTCAAGTCCTTGAGAAATATTTGCTAACCCTCTTGTAATTTTCCTGGTTACAAATGTCTCACCTCTCCTTGGTGATTCATGATTGAATAATATGCCGTTACACGCATAAATATCATAAGCTTCTCTGTAATTGACAGTTATCCAATATGCATACATTTTTGCAACTGCATAGGGGGATCTTGGATGAAATGGTGTTGATTCTGTCTGAGGAACCTCTTTAACCTCTCCATATAACTCAGAAGTTGAAGCTTGATAAAATCTTGTTTTCTTTTCAAAACCTAGAAATCTTATTGCCTCAAGCAATCTCAATGTACCGACACCAACTACATCTGCAGTATACTCTGGCACCTCAAAACTAACTGCTACATGAGATTGCGCTGCAAGATTATATATCTCATCAGGTTCAATCTCTTTGATAATTCTAATTAGATTAGAACTGTCGGTTAAATCTCCATAATGAAGAAAGAAATTCTGAGAATCTGTATGAGGATCCTGAAAAATATGATCAATTCTTTGAGTGTTAAATGAAGATGCTCGCCTTTTTATTCCATGAACTTCATAACCTTTTTTCAATAGAAATTCAGAGAGATAAGAGCCATCTTGACCAGTTATTCCAGTTATTAATGCTATTTTTTTATTTTTCATCTTATTACCTGAAGTAATTTTTTACATAATTATGCACGGATGTATCCTTCATTAATTCTTCCAATGTAAACCATTTGTATTTGTCATGCTGCTTCAACGTTAAATTTTGAGGGGAAAAATTATCCAGTTGGAAAGCAATGTTAACATAATGAGTAGATATACCATTAAAAATACTATCATTGTAAAAATGCTCAAACACTCCGATGAATTTTGGCTCGCGATCTAATTTACAATTCAACTCTTCATTAACAAGTCTATCTATTGCTTCTTCGATTTTTTCATTCTTATATATTCTTCCCCCTGGAGTAAAAAAATAATCTTTAGCTGGTTTATTAATCCTTCTACCGAGTAAATATTTATTATCATCCTTTACGATAAAATCAATGGAAACAAGAGGTGTGTGCTCTATAATTTTCATGAAATGTGAAGGTGATAGCATAAGAATATTTACCCAATATAACTAAACAGAATTTATTATTTTAATAAAAATAAGCTGATTTTCACTTGTATTCTTAACTGTATATTCCGTATCACACAAAAATAATTTTGCTTCATTCTTAGCTATTGTGAGAGAAATCTCTTCACTGAGAAGTGACAATTCTCCTGAAATTACAAAGAAATATTGATTTTTATTCTTAATTGGATTTTGCTTAATACAGGATAGCCCGTTTAAATAGTAAACTTTTATATCGAAATAATCATTTGATATGAAATTTTTACAACTTCCCCAGTTTTTTTCAGATGTACCATCAACATTAGGATGTTTTTTAAGATTTATATCTTCTATTTGATCAACAAATTTCCCAATATTATGAGATTTATTTAGAGGAGATATAAATGTTGCCTGATTGGTGTTAACAACAACCATATCATTAATGCCAATTGCTGCTATTAGTTTATCAGTTGTATTTATATAGTTATTTTTACTGTCATGCAGTGATGCATTGCCAATAATTGCATTTTTATTGATATCCTTTTCAGCTAAATCATAGAGAGCAGACCAAGACCCCACGTCACTCCATTTAGAGTGGAGTGATACAACAACTGTTTTATTGCTTTTTTCTAAAACCGCATAATCTATTGATATACTCTCACATAAACGAAATATTTTATCGTCGAGTAAGATTGTAGAACTATTTATGACAGCATTTTTTAGTGATAATTCTACATGCTCCAAGATTTTTGGGACATGGTTCTCAAGCATTTCAATCATTACCTGTGATTTGAAAACAAACATTCCACTATTCCATAAGTATTTATCTTGATCTATGTATGATTTAGCTAGATCTAATGATGGTTTTTCAGTGAAAATATCAACTTTGTAAACATCATCAGATATCTGCTTTGAATATTTAATATACCCGTAGTTTGTATTAGGACTATCAGGCTTGATACCAAAGATAACTAATTTATTATTTTTAGCCTGATTTATAGCTTTACCAATAGAATCATACAAAAGCTTCTTATCTTGAATGTAATGATCTGCTGATAAAACTATTAATATGCCTTCATTATGAAGCTTTTTCACGGTGAGTGAAGCTGCAGCGATCGCTGGAGCAGTGTTTCGACCAAATGGTTCTAGTATAATCGCGGACAGATCTACATTAATTTGGTTACATTGCTCTTTTATGTGGTTTACATGGTTATGGTTACAAACTATTATTGGCTCTGACAATCCCTCAAAATCATTCAGTCTCATTAGAGTTTCTTGAAGCATCGTATATTTTGAAATCAGTGGAAGATACTGCTTGGGCATAATTTTCTTAGAAACAGGCCACAACCTTGTCCCTGACCCACCTGATAATATAACTGGAATAATCTTAATCATGTAATCGTATTCACTTATTAAATATATGAATCTATAAATATAATAGAAAAAATTTAATCAATTAACTTCCAGTTTTCCCAAATCATATAAAAACAATAGGTTCTATCATGAGACATTCTCAGATTATCTATAATTTTGATCCTTTTCTCATCTGCATTATTAATAAAATCATGAAATTGGATTTGCAAATTTATAATTCTCTTAATTAGATTTTTATTTATGAGTTCAGGAATGACTTTGTACTCTCCTCCTTCGATATTTATTTTCATTAAATCAATATTATCAATATTCCTTTCCCTGATAAATTGTGAAATTGAAACTAATTTTACCTTTTCCAAAATACCTTTTTTTAGGAATAGGGATGAGGAGTTATCAGCGAGATATATTTCTGATTCTTCGGTTATGTCTGACAAACCAAAATTCAGCACATGAACCTTGGTATTTCCACTAAATCTATCACATATAATGTCATATAGTTCTTTGATAGGCTCAAAAACATAAACATTACAATTATATCTTTTGATTATTTCATTAGTGAAATCACCTTTATAGCCCCCAATATCAAAAACAATTGAATCTTGATTTAATTCATATTCAAACCTGAGATATTCATCTTCTCCGCTCTCTTTTTGCCATTTTTTATAAGCAATTTCCTTTCTATCTCTGAAAAAATATAGCTTAATTAAATTATCTATTTTGTTGATTATTTTTGAAATAATTTTTATCTTTTTCATGCTAACAATCATAGAATATTTTTTTTAATAGATTTCAGCGGAGGTCTTTGAACTTCTGGATCATAATTACATTTAACAAGTATGAATCTTAAACCTTTTTTTGATTTATTCTTTTTTATTACCAAATCAAATTGTTTTGTGTTACAAATTTCAGCAGAATAAATATCGAAACCCGCAAATCTTGCAATATCTCTGTAAGAAACATGTCCCTGATATGTATTTTGACCGCCAGTACTCTTGTTTGACTGGTTATCAAATAAAATATAAGTTAAATTTATATTGTCTTTATATCTTCCTGCAGTTGTTAATCCCCCCATATGCATGACAAATTCAGCGTCACCTCCGCAAACAATAACATTTTTATTTGATAACGAAACTCCCAATCCTAAGCTCAAGGCGCCACCCATATTTCCAGCCATATAAAAATTATCTGTATCTTTCATGAAACTGTACATCTCTCTGGAAGTATTGCCAGTAGTACCAATAAAATATGAATTCATATTCTTGTATTCTTCGTTAAGAATGGAGAGGAATTCAGATCTTTTTGGATAAAGTGATAGATCAAGTTTATGTTTTTTTTGTAAAAATACTTTTGAGAACGTATCTTTTTTTAATAAACAAATTTTATTGGTGTCCTCACACTCTTTGATCTGATCAATAGCAGTACTTAAGTTATTATTATCAAGTATCTGATGTTTGTAGCCGTATGCATTTACTAATCTGGGAAGATCTGTAGCTAGATGCTTGTGTTGAATTTCACTATCACCATCATTATATGTTCTCCAACTAACAATTATAGGAAAATTTATTCCGTATGGATTTAAAAGGCTAGTTATGCAGCTTCCCATGTTCGTCAATCCTGATGATTGAATTACAACGATAGGTTTATTTCCTGAAATTTTCAATCCCGCAGCAATAGAACAAGCTACAGCCTCGCTTGCGCATGGCAAGTATTCAAATTTATCACTATAATTTATAGAACAATTTATTAAACTCTTAACGAAGCTACAGGGAACTGCGCATAAATGCGAATAACCAGCTGAAATCAATTTTTCAACGAAGTCACTTGTATCTAGCATTTATTTACTCTAATCCTCTCATTTAAAAGGATTCTATCAGAGTGAATCTCACCAAAGTGACATACAACAGATCCATTTAGTTCTGATCGAGGACTATACAGAACAATTCTTTCATCAAGGGGAACTACCTCACCTTCGAGATAGGTGCATAAAAAAGGTTGATTTGATGGTCCTCTAGTTAGGTCCTCCCATTCACTCATCACTAATCTTTTACTATTCGCAACTCTTTCTTTAAGATCATCATGAATACCGATTATTCCATAAAGTGAAGCAATTGAATGATATGGGCCAGTTACCATTTTTTTTCTTTGAGTTTCTATATTAAAGTAAAAAAGATCTGTGTTGTTTATGGATAAATCATCCTTGTAGGCAATGAAAGATGCTCCTGTTAAACCGAATAATCCTTTGCATGAACTAAATGCCATCAAATCTGCAAGACCATGATCTTCTTCTAATCCAATCGAACCAGTTGCATCTAGATATAGTTTTGCTGAAATATCGTTCGCTTTAGCTTTAATCTTAGATAAGTCAACTTTAAAAGCAGTTGAAGTTTCTGTATATGCGCATAGTATCCAGTCATATTTTCCATTGACTAGGTCTAAATCTTCATATTTACATTTAGTTACTTCGCAATTCACTGGGAGCAATAATTCTAAGCGATCACTGTAATAACCGGTCGATATAAGAAGTACTTTCCCTCTAACAAAACTATGGGCTGCTAACTCTAGAGATAATGTTGATGAGCCTTGCATGAAAACTATTCTATCTTGTCCTGATAATTTTTTTACCCAATTAATCACTTCAGACATCATCTCGTCATAATCAATATCGCCTCTCCCAAAGATTGGTTTAATATTCTCTAAATTTTCATATAGAACAGTTGCTGGACCAGGGGTAAGCATTAATTTCCTATTATTCTTATTAATGATTGCTTTGAATGATTTTTGTCTGATTTCAGAACTACTTATCCCTTTAGTTCTTGGTAGAATTATCAATCTATCCTTACTCACATCATTTGAATTATCATCACCATGAATTAGCGAATCAATATTATATTTATCTAATGTAGAGTTATCGATTAACCACGGAGTAGGAACAACATCAAAAACCCATTTAATTGATTTAAGAATCTGCTCTCTCTGATGGTATGCTAACTCCGGTACATAGCCTTTTTTATCTTGAATTTCATCATCCGTAGTCAAGCCTACAATTACATCTCCATATTGAGAAGCCTTTTCAAGAAGCCTTATATGACCATGATGTATTATAGTGGCGGACATATCGACCATTATTCGTTTAGGCATATTCACTCACCTTTTGTGCTCGGAATAAATTCGAGTATCTCTTTAATAGACATGCATTCTCCATCAGCCTCGAGACTTCTTCCATTCTTTAATATTGATTTAGCAACATTTAACATAGATGGGTAGGCGGCTCTGAGCATGTGATTAGCGCTGATTACTATATTTACTCCAATATTCTCGAATTCATCAGTAGTAACCGAATTAAATGATGTAGGAACTACCACAACTGGTGTTCTGGAATCCTTAGATCTAAATAAAGACATGAATTCAAATATCTCACTAGGATCTTTTTGTCTTGAGTGAATCATAATACCATCAGCTCCAGCCTCTATGTATGCATGCGCTCTCTGAAGGGCATCATCCATTCCTGCCTCTAAGATTAGTGACTCAATACGAGCAATTATCATAAAATCATCACTTACTTGTGCATTTTTACCAGAAGATATCTTATTGCAAAAATTTTCTATAGTATCTTGAGTCTGACTGACTTCATTGCCAAACAAAGAATTTTTTTTCAACCCTGTCTTATCCTCAATAACAACTGCACTAACTCCTGTTCTCTCTAAACTTTTAACCGTAAAGACAAAATGCTCTGTTTTTCCGCCAGTATCAGCGTCAAATATCATCGGTTTAGTAGTAACCTCAAAAATATCATTTACAACACTCAGTCTGGATGATAAATCAACTGCTTCAATATCTGGTTTGCCTCTTGCGGTAGAATCTGTAAGTGAGCTTGACCATATCCCATCAAAACTAATATTTTTTTTATTTTTTTTAACTACAGTATTTTCTGCAATCAGTGCACTCAAAGCATTATGCGCTTCTAATATCAAGAGTATTTTTTTTGATTGTAATAAGTGCTTTAATTTATGGACTCGATGAACAGTTGTTATACCAAGTTTCATCATCTGATCCTTTATATTTTGATCACTTATATCTGAGCTATACTCAATCTCGATTAACTCTCCGCCCCAGCGCTTTAAGAGCTCAATAACCTCGGCTCTGTATTTAGATTGTTTACCTTTAACCCAGTCATCACCATGAACAACAAAGTCTGGTTGGATGGTTGATAGATTATCATGATAACTTGCAGTATTTTGAGGGATAATAGACGCTACAGATTTAAGATTTTCGAGTACAGCCAATCTTTGTTCGTACTTAAGGTATACGGAGTCATTTAACTCTGCAACAGCTGTCGATGTGAGCAAACCAACAATAACCTCACCATATTTAGATGCTTCATTTAGAATCCTGATATGGCCTGCATGGAGTAAATCTGCAATTAAACTTACATATACTTTCTTCATAATTTCGTAATAGTCTCAGTTATAATATTCATTATACCATCGAATAAATTTTTCTACGCCCATCTCTATTGATGTTGAAGGTTTGTAATTAAAATCTTTCACTAAATCATCTACATCTGCAAAAGTATCTGGAACATCACCTGGCTGGATTGGTAATAACTCTTTTCTAGCTGACGCTCCTAGAGAATTTTCAATAGCTTTAATATAGTCTAGCAACTCTACAGGTGAATTATTGCCAATATTATAGATACGCCATGGTGCCTGAGATGAGCTTGGATCAGGTGCAAAGCTATCCCAATTGGCTTCTTTTTCTGCTGGTTTATCTACTACTCTAATGATACCTTCGATAATATCATCAATGTAAGTGAAATCTCTTTTATGTTTTCCATAATTGAAAACAGGCAACTTCTCTCCTGACAAAATTGCTTTAGTAAATTTCATCATCGCCATATCTGGTCTTCCCCAAGGACCATAAACTGTGAAAAACCTTAATCCAGTGCATGAAAGATTATATAATTCACTATATGCATGAGACATTAACTCATTAGCTTTTTTTGTTGCACCGTAGAGACTTATTGGATGATCAACATTATCATGTGTCGAAAAAGGCATTTTTTTATTTTTTCCATATACCGAACTACTGGATGCGTAAACTAGATGATCAACCTGACCATGACGACAACCTTCGAGAATATTGGCAAATCCAAGTAGATTTGAATTAATATAACTCTTAGGATTCTCAATCGAGTATCTTACCCCTGCTTGAGCAGCTAGATTTACAACAACATCAAATTTATATTTCTTAAATATGTTTTCGATTGATTCACTATCTGAAATATCCAAACGAAAGTGAGTATATTTTTTATTGCTGAGATGACGTGATAGCCTATCCTCTTTAAGCTGAGGATCATAATAATCATTATGATTATCAATTCCGATTACTTCATCTCCTCTGTGGAGTAGCTTGATAGCTAATTCTGATCCTATAAAACCTGCTGAACCTGTAATTAAAATCTTCATATAAATTTAATCCTGATTAAACAGATCACGAGTATATACTTTGCTTCTTTCATCTTTCAGCTTGGTGGACAGCCTATTTGCAACAATAATATCAGATAAACTTTTAAACTTGTTAATATCATTGATTACATCAAATCCATAGAATTTACTATCATTACATACTGGCTCATAAATAATTATTTTGACTCCTTCATGATCTAGTCTTCTCATTACACCTTGAATTGAAGATGTCCTAAAATTATCTGAATTATTTTTCATAATGAGCCTGTATATTCCTACAATCTTTGGATTCTTTTTTAAAATTGATTTTGCAATAAAATCTTTTCTTGTTGAATTTGCCTCAACGATAGCAGTAATTATTTTATTGGGGACATCATTATAATTACTCTTAAGTTGCTTGGTATCCTTGGGAAGACAATATCCCCCATAACCAAAAGAAGGGTTATTATAATGAAGACCAATCCTTGGATCTAATCCGACCCCTTCAATTATTTTTTTAGAGTTTAGTTTTTTTATTTCGGCATAAGAATCTAATTCATTAAAAAAAGAGACTCGCATTGCTAAATAAGTATTTGAAAATAATTTTACTGCCTCTGATTCTGTTGAATTCATGAATATTATAGCTGTATCTTTTTTCTTTGCACCTTCAGACAATAACCTCGCAAATGTCTCAGCATTATCTGATTGTTCACCAATAATTATTCTTGAAGGATACAAACAATCATGGAGAGCTTGGCCCTCTCTCAAGAACTCTGGACTGAAAATTATATTTTTTGTTTTATATTTTTTTTTAATGCTATCTGTATAACCCAGAGGAACAGTTGATTTAATAACCATAATTGCTTTACGGTTAATTTCTATCACATCTTCAATTACTTGCTCAACTGACTCTGTATCGAAATAGTTTGTGGATGGATCATAATCAGTTGGAGTGCAAATTATAACATACTCAGAATCTCTGAAGGCTGTATCTCTATCAGAGGTTACTTGGTAATTAATTTTTTTATTTGATAAAAATATATCTATATCTTTATCGGCAATAGGTGAGATTCTTTGTTTTAATTTCTTAATTCTTAGAGGGTCTATATCGAATATTGTAATATCATTATTTTGAGATAGCAGCATAGCTAACGACATGCCAACGTAACCTGATCCAACTACAGTAATTTTCATTTTTTTCCAGTAAGTAAATTTTAATGAGTAATTATATCTTTCTCAGTCAGATATTTTTTTTGAATACCCTAGAAAGAAAGTCATTTGAGATAACGAATATTATGGAAATTAGAATTCCAAAGATAGTTCCTATAAACACTATCATCATTCTATTGGGTGCAGATTTGAACTCAGGTATAAATGGTGGCTCTATGATTTTTACAATATATTCGCTACTTATTCGAGCCATCATTTGTGTTTCAAGTTTTGATTGCACGAGCTGATTGATTGCATCCTTCATTGAAACTAAGGATGACTTTGGTATCTCTGAAGTCAAAAAAGAAATAGCATCTGATGATTCTTGTAAATCTTTTGCTCTTAACATTTCATCAGCTTCATTTATGATGAGATCTAAAAAATTTTTAGCAAAAATAGGTGAAGGGTGTTCGACAGACATAAAGAAAAGATTTTTTGATTCAACATGTGATATTGATACATGCTTTAAATACACTGTGTGAGCTTCAAGATAGCTTGGTTTTGGATCGCTTGGCTTATTCTTAGTGGGGAGCCAAGTATTGATAGATGAATCATATATCTCAGAATCATATATAATTTGTTCGGTACCTCGATCATATCCAGTTGCAGCCATTAACCCTGGAAGAACTGCTTCAAATTCTATAAGATGCTTTAAAAATTCTCTTGATCTTATAGTTTGCATGAGAACCTCTGATTTATTTTGAGAGTTATTCGATAAGCTTAATCCCATCATTGATGCTATCCCAGCTGAACCTGATATTTGTGGAGCATTTAACTGGTTATCAGCAATTGTCAGTACAGCTTCAGATTTATATATATCTACTTGCTTAATGGCATAGATTATTGATACAGATAAAAAGAAAATAATGAATAAAGCTATTTGAATTTTTTTTTGATAGAGAGAATTTAATATCTCTATAAATTCAATCTGATCTATTTCATCTAATTTAGGATTAAACGGATTTTTATTAATCTCGCTCATAACAATTTCCCTATCAAATCAATGATAACTATATTATCATTTCATTTTGAAAATTACCTCGATTTCAGTTCGCCTTTTTCTCTCATATTCTTTCTGATCATGGTAGCACTGATACGATTTGTTTTATCATCAAAACACTCTTCCTCAAAAACATACCCTACATCTCTTCCATAAGTAATATTGACTATATTAGGCACAAGCATAATTTCATACTCGATGCCTCTACTAAAATTATCCCTTATTAGACCGTTTTCAATATTTTTACACACCTCATCCCATTTAAAAGGATTGTCATTTTGATTTTTACCTGCATTAACACCTGAAACATCCCTGACCTGAATAATAACCTGACCAGTTTTACTAAGGCACCTCTTAAAAAGGGCCTGGTGACCATCATGCCATGGTTGCCACCTCCCAAGCATCTGAACAGTTGGTTTTTTCCAGTCAAACATTTTATTACCTTTTTGTTCTAATAATTTACATTGATAACAATAAAATTGGGGTGGACGATGGGGCTCGAACCCACGACGACCGGAATCACAATCCGGGGCTCTACCAACTGAGCTACGCCCACCATAAATAGTTAATTTTAC
>MDSV01076311.1_pt1 | contig 43416 bp, 48 predicted proteins | sample 810851 | NCBI WGS metagenome assembly MDSV01 (sample SAMN05326640, study PRJNA326480) | marine metagenome | isolation source: seawater | place: Atlantic Ocean: North East | collected 2012
CAACGATTCCAAGAAATCGTCTTGTGCCTCTTTGTAAGCCGCATGTGCCTGCAACTCTTTATCTTTCTTATCTATGACCATCTGTATTAGATGATCTTGTTTAGGTGTCCGCCTTCTAGGCATTTGTTGTTTCCTTCCTATTACTATTTTTCTTTCCCTTCTTAGGGAATGCTTGTATAACAAGACATCCGTATTGTTTGGTCTTGCTGTCATAATCCCAGCGCTTAGTGCGGACTTCTAAGCCCATACCCTTCGCTTTCTTATGGATATAACGTGCAAGATCGTCGAACGATACACACTGTCGTAAATCGTTGTGATCAAGTTTCCATATCTGACCATCTAACCAATCGGCCCATGGGTAACCATCAGGATAATTAGAATGCCAGTCATTAAACTCTTCAACTACTTCAGCCATCTGCCCTCGCTATTAATGTTTTAACCAGATCATTTAAGACACTGGTTTCGGTGCTGTCTTCTCCATCTGTGACTGCATCTACTATCACTCTTTTCTTTTCGATAAGAGCAAAGATGTCGTCGTCAATGGTTCCTTCTGCCAACAAGTACCATGCTGATACATTGTCTTCCTGGCCGATTCTGTGGCACCGGTCTTCTGCTTGATCATGTTCAGCAGGAGTCCAACCTTGCTCAACAAAGAGCACATCGGATGCCGATGTAAGAGTAAGTCCTACACCACCTGCTTTCATGTTCAGCACAATTACTCGGTGCTCAGGGTCATTCTGGAAAGTGTCAACAGCGGCTTGTCTGGCTTCTGCTGAATCTTTACCAGCCACCCTTAGTTTGCCGTAGCGTTCTGCTATTGCATCAACTACAGAAACATGGTGGGCGAATACGACCAACTTACGGTCAGTGCTGTCAAGGAACGTGTCGATCCATTCGCACGCCGCTTCAACTTTGCCTTCACCTGCCAACCTTTTAAGAGTTGTGATCTTAGAAAGATGTTCTGCTGAATTGCTTTCACGGCCTTCGCCACCTAACCAAACCAAAGTGTCTGCTTCAGCGTGGCGGTATTGTTTCATGGCTTGACCTGAGAGTTCGGCTTCAACTGTGTAGCGACCCTTAGCAGGCAACTCAGTTAGAACGTCTGCCTTGTTGCGTCTGACATAGCAGACACGCCTTAATAGATCATTCAACTCGTCAGCATTAGATGTTCCTGTGAAATCCCATCCATAACCGTTGTGCTTTGCAGCACAGTAACGCTTACGGAAATTCCAAGACCCACCAAACTCTTCGATGCGACCAATGATTTCTAATTGAGAAACCAACTCTATAGGTCGATTAAGAACTGGAGTACCAGTAAGAGCAAGCACCATGCCAGAAGCAGGAATCGAAGTGGCTAAAGACTTGAGAGCCTTAGTACGTTTCGTGTCTTTGTTCTTGGCGTAGTGACTCTCATCGAATACCAGTGATTGGAATCCGACTTTAGAAAGAGCATCTTTCTGTTTGTCAAGAATGTCGTAATTGATAACAACTACGTCAGCGTTCTTAACACCAACTTTGTTGTCAACAATATGAACAGTCTTACCTGGAAGCCACATGCGAACCTCACGTTGCCAATTTGTCTTTAGCGACGCTGGGCAGACAACAAGAGCAGGGTATGTGCCTTGATGCTGGATTGAGGCTAACGCTTGAACTGTCTTACCAAGACCCATCTCATCAGCGATGAAACAACGCTTGGTGTCAACAGCATACGCAACACCGGCTTTCTGAAAATCGTGCAGGGAAATAGGCACCCCAGTAACAGGGTGTGAACTTCCAAGACCGTCGATTTCAATGTCGGCGTCTTTAGCAGACGAAGCGTCTTCTCTGCGTTTGCCTTCAGTGATGATCTCTTCTACTTTCTCTTCGAGGGAGTCGTCAAGATCGAAGTCCCACTGTTGGGCAAAAGCAACGACTTGCTCCATTGAGGTTTGTGGTATTACCCACACTTTTCTTTTGGAGTCCCAGCGCCTGCCAGTTATCTCTTTGAGTGCCGCTACGACATGTGCGTCGTAATCGAATTCAAAAAGAAGGTTTGTGTTTTCTCGTGTAACTCTGCGTGGCACGTCTTCTGCGATAACAGTGCTGTCTTCTATGACGCCTTCCATGAGAGCGGTAGCCGCTTCATCTAAATGAAATTCGTATTTGTTGCAGAACGCCAAGACAGATGGTTGGCTCCAGTCAACTACTGGGACTACCCAAACTTTCTTATCTGCGTTCCATTGAGCGCCAGCCAGTAGCCGAACTTTAGAAACGATCTCAGCATCGTAGTTAAAACGAATAACAAAGATCTCTAAGTCAGGGTTGCCTGAGACTGTGCGTGAAAGTGCGGCTTCTACTTCTCGTGCTAATTCACGAGCGTCGTATCGGCCGTCTTCCAGAATGGATTGGTTGGGAACTGGTAGAACGTCATACGAGTAACCGTATTGTTCTAGTTGGCCTTTGTACTTGGCAAGCATGTTGTATGCCTCCCAAGCGATGCCGTCAGTCCACTGTTCTGGACTTAACCAAGAACAACGCTTTCCAAATTTTGTGTCTGACCCATTGAAACCAATACCGTCTTCGGTGTTCGCACCGTCACAGTGCACAGCAATCGAAGAGACTGCGGCATGTATGGCGGTTTTAGTTTCTAATGGGGTTTCTGTCATTGTAATCATTATGTCTTTCCTTATTTAGGTCTACCAATAGTGTACCTGTTAAAGGCTTAAACATCAACTGTTTGTGGAAATTTGTCGATTGTTTTCCAACCGATAGGTAGTACTTTCCACTTGATTGCTTTTAATGGGTAGTGATCAAACAAAAACTCTCCTTGCCCAGGGTCAAACCCGAGAAGGTCGTCTTCGTTATAAAAACGCAACTCAACAACGTCATCTACTGATAGCGATCTTGTGTTGAACACGCCTGGAAATTCCCATCCGCCTTCCCAGCCTCCAGTGCCATCAACATTGTTGTTGACCCTAAAGCAACCTACGTGTGGTTCATCTTCTCCCAGTGCTTGAAATTCCTCAGGAAGGTCACTCAACAGATAGGTGTAAGCAGGGGCGTCAGTTGTTGGGTCGCCATCAGGGCCATAGCCTTGAAAGGCTTTGTGGTAGATAGCGACTTGTATTGTGTATTTCATTCTTTGCTCCATTCGTCAACGTAACTAGCCCATTTGCAAACGCATTCGAGTTTGCCCTCATCGTCATAGCAAATTTGTTTGTGCTTAACGAGAAGAGAACGGCTCATAAGCGCCACCCGACTTTGAAAGTCCAGGGGTAGTTCGTCTATGTCTTTTTGGTTTGTGTCTTTCATAACTATAATTATACCAGTAGTTGACCCAAAAGCAACTTACTGATCTTTTTTGTTGATCATGTCGTTATACAAAATCAAACAAACAACTGCGATTGCAAGCAAAAACACGTACCCAAAAGCAGTTAACACTGAACTCATATTTGGCCGTTTGAGTTCGCTACTCTCATTGTGTGAATCTCACGTGCTAAAGCAACCATCTGTTGAATCAAAGGTTTTGAAACCCCTAACTCTGACGCAACTTGAGAATAGGTGAGCCCTATACCCCCATTGCCAAAATCGCAGGCTTCCTTAACAGACAGCGCACGCTGTTTAATGACTTCTTGCCTTAACTCAACTACAGCATCTAAAACTTCTTCGTTCAAAAGACGAGCACGTTCTAATGGGTCGTCTGTGTTTAGCGCCTTGTCTAAAAGTTCTTTCATTGGTTTCACCTTGCCGTTTCCTTAACGATAAGCATCGCCCTATCTTCTCCCCCATCAACTTGTGGGGCCTTAAAAGTTAACATGGTCACATATTCTGGACCATCGTCTGGTATTACCCCTGCATCTACAAGTCCATCAATACAGGCTTTAGCCACAGGAAAATGTCCACCTGTGTCTGCCATGTTTCGCCGATTAGTTCGACAAGGAATGAAAGTAATTTCTAACGCTTTCATTTTTGGCACCTTGATCCTTTTTGCTTCTTCAAAAGCAGCGGCACGCCATTGCTTAACAAACTTTGCTCGCTTGTGATGGTGCCACCCTCTTTCTGTGTTAAGCGTGAAGAGTTTCCCAGGGACAACAAGTGTCCACGTCTTTTGGTTTCTTCGTTTGCCCACATAACCATCCTATACCCCTCGCTGTTCCTGCAAGAGTCTTCTTGCTTCAGCCAAATGGGCAGCCCACTGCTCATCTGAGCATGGTGGTGCTTCCGCTCTATTTAATGCAGGTGTCGATTTGCGTTTCTCTATGTCAATGAATTCTTTGAACTCTGCCCAAGAAGGCCACCACTTTGCTTTGTCTGAAATTTTACTTAGTGCATCCATAGCATGATCAAATTCGTAGTTCTCTAATTTAGCAACCCAGAACTTAACCTCTTCAACAGTGAGCGGCTTACCAGCCCAGCACACTGACATTTGAGCCAGAACATAATCGGCCTGATCTGCGTTCATGACTTCTTCCGCAACTGGCCCCACTTGGCTTTTGTCTTTACTGGTTTCAAGTCTTTCCCTCTTATCTTCATTAGTTGTTTCCGTGTTGGTTGATCAGGTTCCTCAATTTTTATTTGAGCCATTATCTCTTTCCTCCCTTGCCTGCCGGATGGCATCCCATCCCTTAGGGGTGTTAGTGACCTCTTCTATCGCTACCGTTGCTGGATCTAATTCAGACCAATGATTCGCCACCGCAATAGGTGTCACTGCCGCTCCTGAAAATTTTCTCCTATACACACGGACTCTCATGAAGATCTCATCTGAAGTAGCGCCTGACTCTTTCAAAAGTTTTACAGCCTTGTTGTACCGGCCTCGTTCATTTGAATTAAGCGTCTTGGCATTTACTCCACAAGCCTCCATAATTGCATCCCAAACTTCATCCTTTTTCTTCAAAGGTTTTATTTCGGTTTCATTACGGTTATATAACGGTTCGGGGGTCAAGGCTTGAACCTCCACCAGGTCCAAGGCTTGGCCCTGCTGAGGGGTCTCTTCTGAACCCTCAGGGGGTTCACTCTGACCCTGGTCACTATGACCCTCTACCAGTTTTAATTCCACTATTTCAGCGTGATCACGTTCGATGCAAAGGGTATATAAATTGGATTTGCGGCCACCACCAGTCTCTTTCTTAATAAAACCTTTCTCTTCAAGATTATTGATGCACCGCTTCACAGTTGAACGTGAAAGGAGTGTGTAACGCCCCAAAGTGTCCAGAGAGGGGAAAGAGTTCTTACCGTTAGGACGAGCGTGGTTAGCGATACCCAAAAGTACAAATTTTTCGTTTGTTGTCAGGTTCTCAGATTGATCAAGAACCCAGACCATGCACTCAATCGCCATTATGACCTGCTTATGACGGCTTTTGTGGTTCTCTCAACATCACAAAAATTGTCAGGGTCTATACCGGGTATGTAATGACGCAACGCTGTAACTCTCCAATCACGGAAAGCAGCACACTCTAGAAGACGCTCAATCACTGCTTCCATGAAAGGGCCAACGATTGTTCGTTCGTTTACGACTTCACCAGTGTCTTGGTCAACATAGGTGCGTTCTTGTATCTCGTCCATGGCTGTATTAACCACGGAACGGATAAGCGAATCGTTTTGCCAGTTCTTTCTGTAATTAGAAACTTTTCTTTCAATCAGTTGTGAACCGTGCTCAAACTTTCTTGTGCCGATCTTGTCCATAACAACAACAAGGCTGGCGTTAGATTCTTTGTCGATCTGGTTAAAGTCTTGCTTCGTCCATTTAACAACTTGTAAAAGATCTGCCAACTCACGAGCAGTTTCTTCTAACTCCCCACCTTCTGCCTGCTCTTGCGCTTCACGTAAAGTTTCTTGTGTGAGAGAACGCAACTCTTCACGCTTCTCTTCTATCTCAGCAATCTTGTCTTTCATGCTGGTTGACATTGTTTAATCACCTTCAGTCTTAATCCTGGTTGATCTGTGTTCTGTGGGGACACAACAATCCTGTCCACAACAGCAACCCAGTCAACTCCACTGTCTATTTCTTTTGATAAGCCGTGTGCGATGAGTGCCGGGATGTAACCGATATGTTCATCGTCTATAACGACTTTGATTGCATGGCAATCGTTAGGATTATCAGGTTCTCTGACCAGCACGGCCCTTAAAGGCTTATCGTCAATCATTGCCCCTGATATTTTCCAAATGTTACTTGGGTAATCGTTGCGAAACGAGACCCCAGCAACCGGAGTTTCCAACGGTGAAGCAAGCATTAGAACTCTTCTTCTGAATCTAACTCAGCCGCCTGTTCGTGTAATGCCTCTATTGCACTTGCGAGGAAATTGAATTGTGATACCGAATCAATCGGCCATTGCCTGCCATTGATACCTTGATGAACTTCACGTGCCTTGTCTTGATATTCGTCAGGCAGCGCTTGCACTCGTGCTTTTAATTCAGCGTGTGATTCATTGCGGTGCTCATCAGTGTCCCAGTCATCGTCTTCTTCGATAACAAGTTCCTCTTGTTCAGGGAGTTCAGACTCCACAATGTTCGAGGTTTCTTGGGCACGGTGAAGATAGTCGCCGTCTGGAGTAGGATTGGTGGGAGCGGATCGACCATGGGTATCGGACGCACTTTGGCTTCCACCAGAAATTGCATCATGCTCGGCGAGACGTTGTTTGTATTGAACAACTAACTTCATCTCACTGGCAGTGTCTGCGTAGCCTGCTCTTTTAAGAGCACGGCCTAAGGCTTTAGTGCACAAAACATTCCACGCATCACTAGCGTGGTCGTTCTTGTTTTGTTTCGCATCGGAAACAGGTTTGTATCCAATGATTGGTAGTGCGTCATCGGGGCGGAGAAGGATCTGCGCTACGCAGTATTCTTCTGTCCCTCCAAACTTTTCAGGGATGCCGATTTCTGCGCCAGTGGCGTGTGTGAATTCGACAATCGCTTGTGGGTAGTCCTGTTTCAACAGGCCCCATCTCACCGATGGGGATACATAGTCCTCCGCTATTTGGGCCATGTCTTGCTTCTCCTTGGTAGGTAATAATCGTCTAAGGAGACTATACCATTACCAAAAGTCAACCGCAACCCTAAAGTTTTCGGCCCCCGACTTCCCTAACAGAGTTCTCGAAAAGCGTGCCAATGATGGCGTATTGCAATGGCCCCTGGTCATAAAGATTGAAGTAAGCGTTTAACTCCCAAAAGTCATCGTCTTGAGATTCTTTAATGTGAACGAACGCTTCATCGTCAAAAACACGGACGCCTTCGGCTAAAGCCTGTGCAAATTCATACTCTGGAACCGCACAACTCAACTTGAATTTGAAGTTATCGCTCATAAACCATTTTGCCTCAAAACAGAGGCTGATGGAGTTAGGCGTCGTCTTGGTCTTCTAGCGCTACAACTTCCAACTCAGGACTATTTTTGCGAAGAGCCTCTATGAGGGCGTCCTTCACAGCGATATCTGCTGTTAGTTGGGCAATTGTTGCAGTGAGACGGTTGATAACTGTTTGAATGTCTATTTCTGGATCTGCCATATGTACATACTACACGGTGGGATCGTCAACAGCATCCATTGCGGTTTTACGGGCTATCGCCCATAGTTGTTCATTTACCCAATTTTGGACGTAGGTTGTTATGGCAGTAATTTTTTTCTCATCAGTGTCATTTACCGGGTCTGCGCCATGCGGGAAAAGATGCTTTTCCACATTGGTGACCTGATTGTCAGGGATAGTGATAGTTATGTCAGCCATGTTTTAAGTTTAGCCTCCTTCTAGCGTTTCTACACGAGCCGCTAATTCTTGTATCGCTTTCACGATAGGACCTATAAATTCTACATAACGCAACCCTTGTTGATAAGTTTCCTCTGATTCTTCTAGGAGAACAATTTCATTGCCATCTTCATCAGTTGTCGTTTGTCTTTCTGTCGCAGGAGATAAGCCATTAAACCAGAGCGCATCGTTGGCAGCGTCGTCGCCTAATACTGTTTCTACTTCTTGAGCGATGAAACCATGGTGATCTCTCACTCCAGCACGAGGATTTGTTGGCCCCGTTTCATCTGAGGTGTCTTTCCATTTGAAAGTGACGGGACGCAAAGTTTTAATAAACGCAACACCTTTAGTTTCATCAACGATGTCGGTCTTTAACGCTTGATCGGAAGCAGTTGAAAAATCATATGAATGAACGTCGCTCCAAGCGGCACCGCTGGTGCCCAACGTGTAGTAATTAGTTGACTGAGGGAAAAGACTATTGCTAAACCGTGACCAGTTCCCAAAAGCGGCGTAGTTATATTGCGCCAAGTGAGTGCCGGTGCCATGAGAAATGGTGCCGAATGCGTTGACTTGGAACCCAGACGTGGAGGTGTTGAAAATATTTAAGTTCGTGTTGCTGGCAAATATGTTGCTAGCGAACGACGGCTGGACACTAAAGGCCACCGTCCCGCTGCTAAAGGCCGTTGTCCCGTTGAAAGTAGCGTTGCTGCTGAAAGTAGAAGCGCTGTTGAAAGCAGAAGTGCTGTTGAAAGTAGCAGCGCCATTAAAAGTAAATGCACTAGACAAAGTTGTGGTTTGGTCTTGTAGATACTTATTAGTGAAATGCGTGTCACTAGCAAGTTCCTGCGAAAAAGTATTAAAGGATGTTTTGTAAGCAAAATTATTGCCAAATGCGGTATAACCCCACGCAATATAACTGTTGCTGTGGTCCGTAATATTACCGTTTGTTAGCCGCTGTATTTCGAAAGAGACATGCGTCGAAGCGGCAGAGGGATTCAAAATGTAAGTTCCCGTTCGACCACTATCGCCATGAGTAGTAAGAGTTTTTTGCGTGTCAATATTAATCTGGTTCGCACCCCTGGAAACAGTCGTCAGGTTAAGACCATTAAAGTTGATTGTTTCACCATCTTCGATTTCTGTGGATGATGCGTTATTAGCGTCAAGATTGAAACTGTAAGACCCAGAACCGCCGCCACCGTTTAACTGTGTGGCTGTCGAACCGTCACCCCAATACAAGTTGCCGCCGTATGCACTCAACCGGTTGGCGGTAGTTGATTGAGCGGAAGCGTCATTATGAATGGTGATACCACCAGATGCCTTAAATGAAATCGGCTTATCGGGTGAATTGAGGATCACTCCAAAAGTTGTTGTGCTTGAAGGATCATAAGCACCTATATATGTGGTGCCAGCAGAACCTGAGCCCATACTGATACCAGTGACACTGATGCTCACAGGGTCGCTCATTGTGTATGTGCCACCCTGCAACCAACCATCACTGCCTGTTTGTGTTTCAGTTTGAACGAACTCTAAGGCGGTGCCTGTAAACAAATAGTTTGTAGCGCTTGGCTTAATGCGGATTCTGGCTTCGTCAGTAGTAGTTGAGCCCAAGAAAACTTGCCCTGTGCTGTCAATCTTGAAATTGTCAGTGCTGCCAGCCTTAAAGTTGCCCTGCATCAAAGTGTTTCCAGTGACTACAAGATTGCTAGCCGAAAGAATCCCAAATGCTGAAGCGTAAGAAAGTTTAGATGTTGAGTTTCCGAAAACTACTAATGAACCGTCACCAGCGACACGGTTGGCAACATAACTATCAGGCGCATCACTAGAACCACCCACATCATTTCTTAAAGGTCTTGGATCGTCTCCCCCCGAGTGGTTTGAGTCGGTATAAGAAGCAAAATCCCCCCACCACATATTGCCGCTGTTGTCCAAATTGAACTTCATTGCTTCAGTGGCTGGGTAACTGCTACCTGAAGCACTTTGAGCACTAGATGGTTGAGGCATCGTGATCGCAGAAGTGATGACTTGATCTGCGTCTAACTTGTCAGCCGTTATTGTTCCCGCTTTGATTTCCTCAGCAGTCACTGTCCCAGCCATTATATGAGTGGCCGCAATAGTGTCTTTGCCGATTGCCACCCCAACTTGGGCTTCGTTATTTGTATCTAATAAGAACCAATGACTGGTATAACTACTCGACGTATTCGACCACTCCCCTGCTGTGCCATCCCAGTTAATGGCACGAATACGGATGTAATGAAGTCGGCCAGCCCCATACTGGGTGTGCCCCAAAATAGGAGACCCAGAGTTATCGTAAGCCTCCCAATACCTGGCAGGGCTAAAAGACGAACCGTTCGATTGGAAAATCTCGGTGTTCGCTGGCATCCCAGCATCCGAGTACAAGCCAGTGCAAATAAACCCTGACCCGTCGGGGACTATAAATGTTTTAACTCCACCGCCTGTCTGCCCCGCAGTGTGAGCAACACCATCTTGACCCGTTTCTGATCGAGTCCAAACATTGCCACTCGTCCAACTCGAAGGTTCCGTAATCGTGTCGGTAATACCAGCAGGGTTGTTAGAAATTTGAATTTCGTATTTTCCTCTGTTCCCACTAAGCGTTGGGTTGGCGCTAGATGAAAAGTCGTTGAACTTTACAAAGACGCCATTCAACATAGGGAACAACTGGATATTTGCTTGATCTACTTGGCCTGGCTTATAAGGATCGCTCGGGCCACCTTCAGTCGCTTCCGTAAGCGTAAATGTTGTGGTAGCCCAATTCGAATACTGGCCGTTTGTCCCGACCGCTCTTACCCGACCTGTATAACCACCGTCTTTCAAACCCAAGTTTGTAATAGTTATATCTTGTGCAGAGGTTGTTCTGTCAATCGGTTTAACAGCGTTATATTTAGTTGTAGGGCTAGAAGTTACATAAGCCTCAGACTCAAAATGTTGAATGATCTGTGCCTGAGAAGCGGCGTCTTGAGTGGCGCCACTTGCGTCAGCCCAACCGGGAGTTTTGAAATCAATCTTTACTGAGCGTTCCGTGCCGTCTTTTTGCACGGTCGCAGCAGTAATACTTGGCGGATCTAACTGGCCTTCTTTTGTCGTCTTGTCTTTGAAAGACTTAGCCGATTGGCGACTTGTTAAAAGATTAGAGAACTGTTCGTTTTTGTTTTTCTTTTCAAGAACAGCAATTGCGTTGTCAACAATGTCGCCTACAACAACTTCAATTGCGGCTCCCGTGTTGCTGATGTTCGCCCCAAGCCCTGTTATTTGACGGTTTTGTATAACCCCAGGTTCATATTCGATAGACACTGAATCAGAAACTTGGAAATCAATAAACGCTCGTGTTACGTCAGTTTCTGTGTAAGCAAACGTGAATTCATCAAGTTCGTCTTTGATTTCGTTTAAGCCTTGTTGAGCGGCTTCTGGAACTGTTTCGCCTTTAGCCTGGTCTGTATCTATAAAACCTTCTCTACGGCCGAAACGAGTGTTCGTTGTCGAGTCTTCTTTGGATACAAAAAGGTAACCGTTGCTTGCATATAAACGACTTCTAGTATCTGTAGTTCTTAAAGAGTTTGTTGAACCTTGTGATTGTGGAACGGTTAAAAGTACAGTGCCGCTATGGTCTGTCCCTAGAGACTTAGCGATACTAATCACCCCTGTCGGGCTGACATTCCACTGAGCATTGTCTTGTAACGTGCAGCACTCCAAAAGGGTGTCGTGCATGTTCATGCCTGACGAAAGTTCGAACAACCATGTGACGTTTAACGAAGAGTAAGTGCCGCTAGACCATGCGTTACCATTAGCGTCGTTTGTTCGGCTCATAGTGCTGTCAAGAGACAACGGCCATGTAACACCGTCACCATTTCGGCTCGCTTGGGCTTCGGTTACATTTGCCCAACTGCCCGCATTACCAGTGTCTGCCTCTTCGAACAAGTGAACGAAAGCGCCACCTCCGTAAGCCCTGTGTTTGGGAAAATCAACAGAGTATGTGCCTGCATCTAATTCCGCTTGCGTGTCGTGTGTATTCCCAAAACCACGACCCATGTATAGAACTACTCCAGGGTCGTCAGGGTCTGCGCTCGCTTCATTAAAACCAGCAGGCAGAATAATTCCCCACGTTAAACATGCTGCCAATCCTCTACCACCAAGAACAACTTGCCTTCTTGAACCGGCATATTGGATTTCTACTTCTTCAATAATGAAGGTGTAAGCGACACCGCCAGCCCTCAAAATTTGAACAGCATAGTTTCCTTCCCAAGGGTATTTAGAAGAGTTCGCTGTGTAAAAATCCTCTAACCAGGGCGCTTGACGGTCAAAAGATAGAGAGCCGTGGCCAAAGTCGTTAATAGAGTCAGCGAATTCGCAGCCATCCCATTCTGGGACGTAAGCAACTGTCGTGAGATCCGAGACGTTAACAATGCGAACGTCCCACGCAGTGGGAGTTGGCATTACAAATACGCCTTCGTGTAGGTGACAGTGAAGGCGACATTAGAACTCAGGGTGTTGGAGACGTTAGGGCGGAGTTGGAACCAGTCGGTTGTTGTTGACCCAGTACGATCTAAATTCCCAGTTACGGTTGTTGACCCATCTTTCACTGTGTATCCCACCGTATCAATTGTTAAAGCCGAACTCGGTGTTCCCGTGTAAGTAAGTTTGCTGCCAGTTGTTGTGTTCTCGATATAAGGATTCGCTGTCCCTGAAGCGAGTTCAATACTCATACGTGTCATCAACGCAGTGCCGCCAGGGTCACCAGTAGCGGTCAAACTTGAATCAGTTTTTGTGCCAGACGAATCACATTCATACCAGCGAGGATCTAAGTAAAGAACCTGTGCTTGAAACTCTGAATAGGAGTCAGTCATATCTTTCCCCATCTCTATAGGGCCTGCTAATTCACCGTAATTAAGACGGTATTCATCAGCGGGAGAAGACGGAGTTTTTTTCATTTTTCGAACAACCTGCAACGGAGCGTCATACCCTGTAGCGGCATGGGTGGTCATTAAAATGGTCATTACCTCGTCAAGATTAGCGTTGTGCTGCGCTAATTGAGCGGCTCTAGTAGCAGGCGGCAAGCCTGTCGTATCGTCGGCGTCACAAACCCACATATTCCATGTTTCGACCCTGGAACTAAAGCGTTTTTCTCTCCAACGAACCCCATGGTCCATAGCAGGATCAAGGTTTTCTCCTTTGTATGACGGGGTTGCCTGTCTTACATCCGCTATTGCAAACTTATGGCTATCAAATGATGTTCCGTTTACTTTATAACTCTCCACAAAAGACATCTACGCCCTCCTTACCTAACGCCAAGCCAATGGTCTATGCGACGATGCAGGGTCATGCTTTTTGGTTTCGGATGGGGCGGAAGACAATCTTCCCTGCGTGTCCATAATGCTTGTTGATGTGTGTGTGTCGGTTCCTTTTTCGTCGATATACACTTCGGTGTTCACGTTCACGCCACCCACCGCTGTCTGTTGAGCAGGATTCATACCAGAACCTGCCATTAGATATTTGAAATCAGCAGGGTCAAGGCCACCCAAGTGACGGAAATTGTAATAAGGCGAATTTTGGCCTGTTTGAGAATCGTAATTTCTAAAACCTGCCATATTGGCTGAAGTCGGATTCCCAGGAAAACCATCAAAACTCGGCATACCTTTCATTATCTCACCAGCCGCATTGATATTGTCTACATAATTTGACGTGTGATATCCCGCCTTTTCAGCCTCTTCAGCGATAACAACCATGCCATCAGCGACTGCCTGTATCCAAGTTTGGACATCCTCGCCAAACATGTCCTGAAATAAACTTTCGTTTTGTTCAGTGATGGCTACAAGACTTTCTGTGCTTCCTATCAACCCTTGCAACTCTGGGCTTAACTGCATCCCTATTGCTTCAGATAAAGTCGTGAAAGCAGTTATTGCTTCGTCGCCAGCCATTTTCATTGCGGCTTGGGACTCTGCAACTTCTAATCCGCTTTCCATTAAATCAACTTGGGCTTTAGCCACAGGACCTTCTGAAGTGATTACTGATTCGTAATCTGCTAAAGCATCTTGTGCGTCTAATAAGGCCAATTCCAGATCTGTCTGGTGACCTTGCCCGAGACGTAACGCACGTTCTGCGTCTCTTACATCTCTTTGTAATTGTGCTTGTGTCAATCTTTCACGCCGTGTAACAACACCACCGGTACCAAAATCTCGTGCGGCTTTCGCAAGAGCCCTCTTTGCATCAGCAAAGTCTAAAGCGGCTCCCATAGCGTTTGAGACTGCCCCGACTTTGCCTTTCACGTCAGAAATAATGTTTTCGACTACTTGACGGATAGCGTTTCGAGGTTTTTTCTGATCTTCAAGAATCCCAAGGGCGACACCTGCAACCAAAGGGCTACCTAGTTCTCTAGCAAACAATTTAGATGGAGAATCTATTTCCCCTTCGTCTCGACCAGCATCCAGAATCCCTTGGATCTGTTCCCGCATAACACCTGTAACTTCTTTTCCTCCAATAATGACACCGGCTGACATTCCTCTGAAAAAATCGGTGCCCATAACTTCCCCAGCAGAGAAATCGAGAATGCTTTTAGCATTATCTAAAGCATTATTTAACCGAGTATTAAGTTCATTGGATAGCGGATCGTTTGCTCCAGCAGCCAAAGTTTCTTGCAAGGCACCTTCAGTACCCATACCTATACCGTGCAACAAATCTGCCATAACATCTTCAGCGACACCTAATGCACGGGCTTCGGCTTTAAGAACTTCAACCATTCCAAACACAGAATTTGCTGCTTCTTCTGCCGTGAATTCGCCTGATGCGATCATCGTCGTACCGGCTTCTCTCATCTCTTCTATCGCATCAAGAAAAGCGTTAAGAGCATCCGTCCCTTCTCCACCGAACCCGTCCATTTGCCCGCCAGATTCGAAAGCGGCTTCCCCAAAGTCTTGTATTGCTTCGTTGACATTTCCTTGGACTCTGGCTAAAGCAATACCTCGTTCAGTTAACAAATCGAAACGATCACCAAACACTTTGGCTTGATCATCTGCAACACCCATACGGGCTTCCAAAAGTTTGAAAGCGTCCCCTACGCTTCGAACTGCATCTGGACCATCGTCTCCGAGATCTTCTAACTCTTCATTTACTGTTTCAAGGTTGCTAATAGCCTTATCCCGAACCAAGTCGAACAAAGTAATGTTCCCGTTCATAACTTGTCGCATCTCACCGTGAGTCAACGTGGCTTGGACTCTTTCCATCTCATCGGCGAGACGGTGCCACCACTTGTCCCCACCGAACTCCCCTGTAAGCATCTTAGATTCCTCACCTTCCATGAGGATTTCCATCATTCGGTCGATGCTATTGATGTCTTTGCCCATGTCCTCGGTGAAGCCATCAATTCTGTGCAACTTATCTGCAAAGGCTTTATCAACCAAAGCCAACATGGCTATTTCTTCGTCACCTTCAGCGGTATCTCTTATAGCCCCACGAATTTCGTCAATAATGTTGAACGCTTCACGGAATCTTCCTGCATTCATTTTTTGCAAGAAAACTTCAACAGGACCAGATAAGGCTTCTTCAATCCCATCATCATCTTTGGTCTGAACAAAGTCTGAAAGATTCAAACCAAAACCTCGTTGGCCTCTAGTTAAACTTTGCCAATCCTCAACCAAATCTTTGGTCTGATCCATAAGTTCATCGCCGATTCCACTCATTAATGCTCGGATGTCAGCGTCAGCAGCAAATTCGCCGCCACCTAAAAGTTGTTCAATAATTTCTTTGGTTGTAAGCCCTTTACCAAAAATTTCAGGCGTGAATATGTCATCAGCCGTTTCACCAAATTCTTTTTCGATAGATTCAAGAACAGCCTCAATTGCTTTTCTGTTTTCTTCTGTTACCCCTTGCCCTTGGAAAACAGAAATAAGTGAACGAGTAATGGTTGATGATCCTTCAAGGTCACCTATGTCTCTTGCTTGTTTAATGATGTCTTGGAACTTGGCCATAAAATCTTTGGCAATTTCTAATTCTCTAGAGGCTTCTCCAACTTCACGAATTGCGTCAGCAAAATCGTGCATTGGTTTAACAGCGAGCATGGCGACACCTTTAACGTCGCGAATTTGACCTTGGGCATCTGCAAGTTCGTGCGCTGCTGTTTTTGTTTCTTTCCCGAAAATCCCGAGATGTTTCGTAAGCAAAGCAATACCTACAACTGCTGTTATGCCAAGGAACAGCGGATTTTTCAACAGCGCTAAGGTTAAACCGTTTGTGGCTTTTGTCATCGCAAATGTTGTGCCAATTGCCTTACCTGTAGCGAGTTGGTAAAAGACCATTGCTTGGGCGGCTCGACCCGCGACAATAAGCAATAAGCCCATAGCGGTGGCTAATCCACCCACTGCGATAACCAATGTGGCAAATACAGGATTGCCTCCGATGACTCTAAATAAGAATGAAATAGTGTCAAGGAATTTGGTGACGACGACCAACAATGGTGTCATCGCTTCACCTAATTCAATAAAGGACGTTTTCATTCCTTGCATCGCTTTATTGAATTTGAATTCAGCAGTTTCAGAAACTTTTTCAAACGCTTTATCAGTATCTCCAGCACTGTTTGCTAGAGAAGCGAAAATAGTTTCATTTTCCTGCAAGTTCTCACCGGTGATGTCCATAGCACCGGCCAAAGCACGGATATTGGGGAATATGTCGGCAAAGGCTTGTTCGTTGTCTTTAGATAAATCACGTAACCGTTTCAAAACTGCCAACAGGCCATCTGATCGTGCCTGGTCAGCCAATTCGCCTTGTGCGATACCCATACCTCTCAAAGCCGCTTCCGTCTGACGTGAAGGGTCAAGAATGGACTGCATAATCTGCCGCAACTGGATAGCCGATGTTCTAGCGTCAGTACCGGTACGGGTCATAGCGGCGATAGCCGCTGCGACTTCGTGGAATTCGATTCCCATAGCAGAAGCAACAGGAATGGCTTTACCAATAGCAGGGGCTAAACGGTCGGCTTCGACTTTACCTTCACGTACAGCAGCGGTAAGAACGTCTACTGCTGCGCTTCCTGATAAATTTTCAGCGCCATATGCGTTAACGGCTGAAGTAGCAGCGTCAGCAACAACTTTTGTTTGGCCAAGTCCAACAGCGGCACCTTTAGCGGAGGCTTCCAAAACTTCCATGGCTGTCGCTCCACGTAAACCTGCTGAGGCTACGAAGAACATGGCGTCTGCGAGTTCTTGAGGGCCACGACCAGTAACTCGTGAAGCGTCTTTTACAGCGTCAGCAAATTGTTTTACCGCTCCAGTACTCACACCCACCAAGGCTTCAATTTTCATCATTGATGATTCAAACTTGGCAAAAGCGGTTAAAGAAGCGGCCCCTATAGCAAGAAGTGGAACCCCTAAGAACTTAAAAAGATTTCGTCCTGTTGTTTGGGCACGGAAAGCCAAGGTATTTAAGTTGTTGCTAGCATCACCAAGGACTTTGTTGGATTTTTGAAATCCAGTCGTCATTTGGTTGGTGCCCTTGGTGATTTGACCGGCACCAGCCATAACCCCAGAGGGATCTAAAACAATGCTTTGTACGAGAGGTGGTAACTGGACGGCCATTACACCATTCTCCTCTATATTCGCTTACGACTCAAACGCTATTTTTCAAGTGTAAGTGGACCATCAGTTTTATTAGATAAATCTAAGCCACCCATCGTGCGAGCCCATTGAAGAACAGAATCTTTATCTTTTGTTTTCTTATTCTCTTCTTTATGAAGAGTAACAGCCGCTATGACTTGGGCTGGGCTTGCTTCCCAGAAGTCTGCGTACCTTTGGTTTGTTTGGCACCAGGCTGAGATTGCTCGTTCCCAGGGGTATGCGAAGTACCCATCACTTCGTCTGTTGCGTCTTTCAGATCCAGAATCGCCTCTCCGAGTTGCGTGTTCAGCATCTTCACCTGCGAGTCCACTGTCACCTCGGCTTGCTTTAAGAGTTGACTCGCCACGTCGGGGTCCACGCCGTTTGCTAGAGCCCATGCAGTGCCAATTGCATTGCTGTACTCAGGCAACCTCCCCTCTATTAGCATTCCCCCTACTTTTTCGATTGGTTCCAAGACACAAATAGATATTGTACGTCTTAGTGTCGAAATAGGTTTTTCTTCCATGGCTTCTTGCCAATTTTGAATACCGTCCCAGGCTTCTTCCATATCTGCAATGACATTATGGTTAAACCTAATGTAATAGGTATCTATTTCCATGTCCCCGTTAGAGTCGTAGATGGCGGTCCAATCGGTTTCGTCTTTCCTCACCTTTGCTAATCGAATAGGGACACCTTTGTTGCGTAGTACGTCGGGTGTGTAATCCATATGTACACCTTACCCTTAGACGTGGCAAAACGAGGGCCTTTCGACCCCCGTTTCGCTATTTTCGCCCGCTTAGGAGTTAGTTGAGACTATTTAGAGAGTTTCCGCAGTCTCAGCGAATGAAATTTGTCCGAACCGAACTGGTGTACCAGTAGGCTTAATCGCTTCTGCCGTGAAGTTCGGGGTGTTGAATGTATCAGTAGAACCTGATACCAACGAACCACCAGTCAACTGGCATTTTTGAAGAGTAACCACAACAGTGGCTAGTGCATCACCAGCAGCCTGAAGGTCATCGATAAGAACACCAATCTTGAAATAAGGAAGCGATGTGTCATCGATTGGCATGGTTGCTGTTTCAGCATCACCAGAGCCGCCTGTGGTTATTGTTTGGTTGAGCAAAACACCCAGAACATTCATTGAAAGTTCGCTGTAGGTGCAAGAGAAGTTCATACGGTCAATCTTGCCTTTTTTAGCAAGAACAACGCCGCCGTCGCCCTTCAACTCGTTGGTTATAAAGTTTGGTTCCAGGGATATTTCCTGAATACCAGGCACATCGACGCCGGTGCCATAAGTTGTTGCGCTAGCGGCAACATCTGTGGCAAGCGGATAGACCATACAGTCCTTAACGTCGAAGGTAATTGTACTGGTTGAGACAGCCATTTTTGATTACTCCTAAGTTTCCTTGTTAAATATGCAGGTTTCCCTGTCTCCCTATTCTGTCGCATGAAAATGAAAGTGTGAGAGAGGGTAAAGACTATCTATACTCATTAGCCTCGCTACATGAGAAATGCGTAGTGGTATCGTGTCATGTAGACACTTAACCGAGCCGAGGATAAGAAGAAAATGGATTTTTCAACCACTTTTAGTACAGCAGACAAAAGGGCTATGCTACAACGTGCTATGGCTTCATTAGAAAATGAGGTTCACGAAGTATCATGGCGAGCAGGACACGACCCTGACGATCTTTCAGTAGATTTTACAGCGCCTGCCGATGCCAATGGGAACACACTTGCACAGGATGTTCTTTTGGAAAAAAGCCTCGTAAAGTGGAAGGCTTGCAAAGCCAAATTAGATGCCCTCGGCTGAGATAAGGTAACCAAATGGCTTTAAGTGACGATCAAAAAGCAACTGCGAAAGCACGTGCTAAAGAACAATTGGAATACTGGATATATGTCCTTGGCTTGATGCTTCCAGATGTTCCAGATGATATTGATTCATCGTTTGTAATTCCTGTTGATTCAGATTCAGCACTATACAAACCATACGACTGTCTTAAAAAGATGGTGACATCTTACGAAGCACTCTAGGAGGCGGCGATGGACTTTGAATATAAGGACAAGCCCCTACCTTCAGTCCCCGCACTTACCTCTGAACGAACAGGTTTTATCCACGGGGATGCTCCTGCTAGACCAAAGCAAGGCGAAGGCGGGCATGTCTATATAGAAGGAAACCTGGAGGCCGATAGAGGGCCCGTACCGTCGCTTCTAAAAGGCCCAATATCAGGGATGCCTCAAAGCCCGCAAGACGAAATTGATGCGGTGTTAGATTTAGGCACAGAAGTACTTTCGGCAAACTATTGGGATAATTCACAAGGTGTGACAGATAAATCAGTCACGGACCCAATGATCGAAGCACGTGCGAAAGCAGCAGGACGAGCAGTCCATGTGCCTGAAACATTTGGTGCTTCTAAACACAGTGACAAGAAGTGGGACAGTGAAGCCCATGATGACGACATTGTTCGTTGGAACGGTGATTTGATTTGCACGGAAAGTGTTGAGGGTCGCTGGGTAGAGAATTGCAAGTTTGTTAACCCTGTTGGTATGGGAGCCCCATGGAACCAATCAGGCAAGATAGAAAGTGACCTTTTCACATGACAATTCGCAGTTTTACAGGAAGTGAAGGATCTATTTACAGTGCTGCAAAAGATGTCGAGCACCAAGAAGAAGAAATCGCTGTAATTATGGCAGTCCTAGGAATGGATCTCGGCACTATAGATACGGTCACGATTGATGAAATAATCACAGAAAGCCGTGACTTTTTTCCATACACAACTCTTAAGTCGGACGTAAAGCCGCTTATGCAAGGGAACAAGGTAACCGCTAGCGTCTCCGCTGCACATGGGGATGGGCGTAACTACCTTCATGCCGCCGAGTCGTGGATGAACGCAACGAAAACAAGATTAGAAGAACATGTTCGCCGTGCATTCCACTGGCGTCACCTTGCCAAGGGAGCGATGTAATGGCTGTGCAATTTGCAGTAACAGACTTATTCCGTAAAAACGTAGTCGCCCTTGCTCTCACTAAAACAAGTTTGTCGGACATGGACAAACTCATGTCAGGTGTGAGACAAGACTTTTACAACCATGCTTCCGACTATGTGAAAGCAAAAAACCCTGACAATAGGGCTATTGCAGGTGGTCACGATCCTTACTTTATGATGTACGAGATCCTTAAAGACATGCACCCTGAATGGGAGTCATATCTTTGGACAAGTGCGGAATTCCGCCACCTTATGTTCGATTTGGCAAACCCAACCAAAGTGTTTATGGCTGTCCCCGAAGGGTCCCATTTCACAATGAAACTTGTTGACCAATCCAACGGCAGAGACGTCACATTTCTGAATGGTTTGGATTTTGCAGTATTTGAAGATTGGTGGCCAACAAACGCTGAAGTAAGTTCTTACACCCCTCGATACTCAGTTATGGACCACGAAGACGTGCTTTCTGGGGAAGGGGCAGGCACTTATGACTTTGTTGAAGTGCACATGGCTCACTTATTAGGCGTTGACGAAAACTTAAGCGATGCGTACATCAACCTTCTTAAGCCAGGAGGCCGGATGGTTGTTGTGAACTCTGGTGCATATAAAGGCATGTACTTGAAGAGAACCATGCTTCACCACGAACATTACGAACCAAACATGGCGTTCCTTAAGCGTGATGATCTAGACGTAATCCACTTTCCTCTAGACACAGGGTTCACTGTCATAACCAGACACGCTAGTTAGCCCGAGTTTTACCCGCCCAGGCTTGTTTCATAGCGACACCTAAAGGTTCTGTTAAATACACATTTGTGGCTGTTGCCGCACGTTCAGGGTCTTCTAATGGGTCTGTTACATCTATTTCGAATCTCATATCGGGTGAACCTTGGCAATACCAACCCACGTGACTAAATCGTGTTCCGCTAGTGACGGTTTCACACTCATGCGCCCCCATGTAATTTGAAGGGAAGATCAGCAGGTCCCCTGCTTTTGGTTGATGGCGAATATCAAGGTAAGGGAAAACCAGATCACCGCCAGTAAAATCAGTGCCAGAGTTGTTAAAGAAAGTGAGTGTGCTTATCACAGTTCGAGTGGCGATTTGGTGTGTTGGGTGGGGTGCCCCATATTTGTAATCTGTGCTTGTATCTGCGTGAGCCCCAAGGAAAGAACCTGTCGGGTAAACCAAGAAGTGGCCTTTTATTTTCCACCACACAGAAGCAGCGGAGATCGGGAACCTGTCCATGTACTCGGCCGCACATAGATCCCGTTTATGTTCCAGTTCGTGGAGTAAAGGAACTATGTCAGGGCCAGGGTCACTATGCAGATAAGCGCAATGACGAGGCATTTCAGTAATGCCTTTTTCGTGGAAGAAGTAACCATTCCTATTTATGTACCCTTCTTCTCCAGTTAATGGGTCTTTGCCAGGGGTGTACATTGACTCCCACTCGGCTTGCGCTTGTTCTTCAGCAAACTCGCAAAGGGTTACCCAATCAACATCAAAGGCATCTTCATATAAAACAACACCTCCCCCTAAGTGTTTACCCGTGGTATTCATGGCCCTCTGGGACGACATAAGGTTTCACTTCATAGGGAGGATCAAGAGCGAAATCTTCACGAGGGTCGTGCCCTGTTGATGGTGCGTGCCCCCGTAAGTCTTCTTCGTAGCCGCCGTTATAGTGCAGCGAATCGAACATCAGTTCCCCCAAACCAAACCCCGCAGACCACGCAACTGCTAGTTGTTGGGCATCATAAACAAGCAAGTCTCCTTGCTCCCAATCCCACCATTGTTGATTGCGTGGGTCGCATTGATAATTGAATGTCCAGACGTTTACTTCCTGAATTTGTTCTTCTGTGAAAGACCCGACTGTTTCCATGTCCCAATGGAAAGGAGGTTCGCAGTCACTATTAAAACCTTGCGTCATAAGAATTTTGTGGCCAAGAAACCAATGATCTTGAAAAACAAGATGAGGGTGTTGAAGTTGCCCTTCTGGTAACCACACAACTTGCTTTTCAAGTTTGCGTGCCTCTTGCAGTCCTTCTTTCCATTTATCGGGTAAATCTAGGTATGCCTGAGCCATATCCACGAAACCAAGTCCCCCTGTAGTAGGCGGAGCGGTGTAGGTGTGCATATTGATCGACTTAACACGCAATAAATGTTCTTTGTAAAGGTCATCCATATACCAGAACATGAATGTTTGTCTGGTGGGTTCGTCGATGCCTGGGTAATAAAAATCGCCTGCTTCGGGAACTGCGCCCCCAGTGCCAACTCCATTCCACATGCTTTCAAAACGTGGCTTGAAGTCTTCATCCATCCATAAACAGTTTGGTTGGATCGAATGATCGTAAGGTTCTTCTGGAGTCGCTTTACCAGGGTTGTCATAGAAATGTGGGGGTGCGTCATTAAACCCTAAAGCCCAAATGACTTCCACAAAATCCCACCGCCCAAGATTCAAACCTCGGAACCCAAGAACACCGTTAGAAAAAAATTGTTCACTGAACTGTGCAGGGTCTCTAAGGATGTCTTCTTTTTTTACATTTTTTAATTCAACAATGGTGGCCACGCATCCTCCAATACTCCAAAGTTCTAGGCATGGACCGGTCCCATGCAGGCACAGTCATAAGCCCCATCTCGATCCCATCCACAAACTCCTGTGTCAACAGCCACCTAATTGGGTGAGCCGTAGTAGGGCTTTTCATGTCCATACTCAACTTTATCGAAAATACGACTCCCTAAGGCCCATCCACCTTCGAATGTGTGCATAAGGTTCCTGTTGTCCCAAATGAAAAGATCTCCTTCTTCCCATTCTCTGACATATAAGCAAGGGTGATCAGGGTCAAAGGCTTTCATCACGTCAAGGACCATAAAGTCCCATAACTTTTTGAACTGGTCATCATCGGGAGTGCCTTGCGAGATATAAGGGATGTTGGGATTTTCGAAATTTGCTAATGTCACGGAAATCCCTGAAAAAAAGACGCTTGTTCTTTTGCTAATAGGGTGTGTTCTTAATGCCCGATGATACGACCCTGCTTCTTCACCAAAATGATTATCTGTTGGGCTGTTGACGTCGTGATTTCCAGTGTTGTCTCTCCCTGCTGGATCAGAGTAATTCCCTGTTCTGTGGTCAAAATAAATATCGCCTTCTAACCATTCTTTTAGGTCATCAGGAAGCAAGTGGTAGAACATTTCAAGATCTAAAAGCCAAGTCCGCCCAGCGCCTTTTGGGACATCAAATTTTTTCATGTGCATACTTGTCAAAGACGGGGGTTCAGGTGAAAAAGGGAAATCGCTATGCCAATTATGTTTAGACTTTTCAGGGGTCATCCCATCAACAAATGGTGCCCCGTTTAGTTCATTGCCCTTATAAAGGATTCTGTGGTCTTCATCGAAAATTGTTCCTTCTTTGGGGTTACTGTCATCACCTTGGTAAAGAAGTTCCATAATGCGGATTTGTTCCATGAAATGCGGTGACAGACCCTTAAAAACAATCCCTTTATGTTCGACTAAAAGATTGGCATAGTGCACAGAGTCTTCATAGATTTCTTCTAATGAGGAAGTTTCCTCAGTGACAAAAGTACTCATGTCATATATTTCTTATCTGAATAGTCGATCTCCCACACCCATTCTAAACCTAGAGGGTCATCATCAAAAGTTTTGGCTCCAGGTTCGAACCAGAGTTGGTTTTGAAGCACTCGTTGTGGTTCATCTTCTTTTTCTTCGAGCCATTTAACAGAATGACAGACGGAGAAAAGATCAATTAGCACCACATCCCCACGCCCCCATTCAAGCCACATCTGATTCTCGGGGTTTGATAGTTCCTGATTAAGCCAACCAGTGAATTCGCCCTTCATGTCCGAATCATCTAAATAGATTTCACGCTGTTGCCCGAAATCGCCAACAGGTAATTCGGTGATTGTTCTAATCACCTTCTGTCCTGTAACAGGGTGTTCTTGCACTAAGGGATGAGGGAAAACATTGACATATTGTTGCCCTGGGAATCCGCCAGGGGCAGGGTCATTCACTGGGTAAAGAAATGGACGGTTGGATGTCCCAACCACTTTTCTAAAATGTTCTCTATCGATGGGGAACCAGTTGGGCAAAGAAACCGTGTACGTGTTTTCTGCGTACTCTTTAAGATCATCGGGTAATTTTTCATACAATCTACCCATATCGATAAAACCCCCTTCACCTCCTCCTAAACCGTAAGAGGTCATTTCCCATATCCCTGAAACAGGTGGGTGTTCTAGGTAGTTGGATTCCAAGTGCCACGGGTTTATAAATTCGTGTGGACCATCCTCTATCCCGTTGTAAATGTCCCAGTAATGGACCTCATAATTAATTGACAGATCTTTGTCTGTCCCAAACCCATAAGCGTCCCTAAGAACCATCAACTCGTCTTGGTTGTAACCGCTGTTTTTGTAAACCACAACTTTTGCTTCATAGAAAAGTTTCCTTTGCTTAGTGGCAAACAAAAGCAGATCGTTAACATCTTTTAAGACGTGGAACTCTTTGACTCTCATGGCTCATCCAAACTCGGGTGCCCCTCGAACCTTGGCCCGATAGGTTCATCTTTTTCGTTTAACCCAGTGCGGATACCGTTCATCCAACTCCACTGGTCTTTCAACTTCTTTTCAGATTTAGCATTGTTGTAACTGATTCGTGTTTCCACATGGTCCAGGTCATCCCAGGAATTAGAGACGTTGAACTTGACTTGGCTTAGAAGGCTGTCTTCAACGATTTGGAAAAAAGCGAAAGGCATACCTTTAGGGAAAGTTATAGGAGTGTTTTTCTTGGTAATAACCCAATTCATGTTTACTTCATCGGGCCACCACCCAGGGACAAGGGCTGTCATGGGCGCTGCCCCTTCAATGAAATAATTGGGAGCACCGGTGAACAGAACGCTGTGCCCATCGGGTGGATTTATTGACCATCCTGTTGTGAAGGAAACAGTATTGATAATGCTTTGTTGCACGATAAACCGCTCATAGGAATGGGCTTCTCCTTCGAAAAGACACGTTGCCCCTCGCAGCACTCGTGGTATTTGCCCATTGCCTTCGTCTAGTTGGACAACTACATCTTGCTGGAGTTGTAACTCCCACCCGTGAACATTGGCAGCGGTTAAAGGCAGGCACTTATAAGCATGTTTGTTTGTGGTGTCGTCCATCCATTCTCGTCGTGGACGGCACTGTTGAAGAACCGGAGGGTTCCCATGCGCTCGTGTTAGCCGAACTTCCATCAGAGTTTAGGTAATTGGCTTTCTCCACTGCCTTGTTCAATCTGCCCGTCGTTCGAGGGAGAAGGTGGAGCGCCAGGATCTGTCTTGTGGTTTCGGTCGTTGTAGTCATACATAACAACGCATGAGTACTTCAGCCCACTCTCAATGGGTTTAGATTCATGGACGTATGGGTAATTTGAAGGGAAGACAACAACGTCATTTTTTTCGGGCGTGAATTTGATGTCTTGGTAATTCCAAACTAATTCCCCACCTTCATAATCTTCCCCACAAGTGTTGAGAAAAGCGACAACAGAAGTAGTGCACGTGTAGGAGAACCCATGGTCAGGGTGAGGCATAAAGTATTGACCTTCTTCATACCTGACAAAATTGGGGGCTTCGAAATATTCCAACTCTCCGATATTGAATGTCTTACTGTAATGCTCGACACATTTATGGATGCCTCCCATTACTTCTAAATAGACTTCTTTCAAGTCAGCAAAAGGACCTTCGTCAAGGTTGTTGAAGTACGGCAACTTCTCCCCGAAAGTTCCACCAATCTTAAAGTCTTTGCAATCCCTGTAATCCTTCATCTCTTCAATGTCGCCTACAGTCGCAGTGCTCCATTTGTAATAGTCGTGATCACTGTTTTCCAAACATGCCTCTAAGCGTTGGGGGAACTGTTGGTCTTTATCCCATACGTTCTTATATAAAAGAATGCAAGCGCCAGGATGGCCTACATACCCTGCTATATCAAAATCTATGTCCACTATTGTTCCTCCTCTAAGTTCAAAATTGTATAGAACGAAGGGGTTGTCCATCTAACCCCAGATTCAATTGGTTTTACCCCGTGTAAATAATTGATGTCGCCCGGATGGCATACGGCCATACCAGGTTCTATCTCTAATTCAATCTCATGCTGGGGATAATAAAACTGGCCGCCTTCAAAAGCATCGTTCCAATAAATGACCGAATTCAAATCATAAGTAGGGAAAGCATTAGGAGAACCGTCGTTTAATTGTTTATCTGCATGAGGTCGCTGCTCTAACCCTGGGAGCCATCTAACAAGAACTGGGTCTCTTCCGCCGACACGAATACCTTTGTGGTGATCTTCTATCGCCACTCTCATTTTCTCGACGTATTTTTCAATCATTTCGTATATGAAAGGGTTGACTCGTCTAATCGTTTGCCCCTCACATACACGATCCCACCAATAGGAAGCATCATAAATACAGACGCCGTTCTCGTCGTATTCAGTCTCTCGTGGATTGTCCCATTCTTTAAGATGAGGCAAGAACGAATTCATTAGTTCAAGATCTATAGGCTCCACAAAATCTTTGAAGATCATTATGTTGTCTACGGAATCCCCAAAATGCCCAGGCTTAATTAATGACTCTTCCATCCCCCATAGTGTACACCCGTTCAGGCCCTAGTTTTGCGGTTTATTGTAATGAGGGAACCCAGGAGGGAAGAACGGTGGGAAGTGAGGTGGGAAAAACGGCGGAAAGAACGGTGGAAAGTGAGGTGGGAAGTGTGGTGGGAAGTGTGGTGGGAAATGTGGTGGGAAGTGAGGTGGGAAAAACGGCGGAAAGAACGGTGGGAAAAATGGTGGAAAGAATGGAGGGAAGAAAGGTGGGAAAAACGGCGGGAAATGTGGGCTGTAATAGGTGTAATCAATATTTGTTGACAGCGGCATGATCTCACCAGCCGCTTGAACCTGACTCTTTACTTTGTCTACATAACCTGTCTGCCCAGAAGGCGCAGGTGTAGCGGTAGCGGTGCCTACATCAAAACCAGCGGAGGTGATCTGAGACTCAGCAGTAGATTTAGGGTTTTGCCCGTCACCGGGCGCAACAAGATCAGGAACGGCGTCTTTCCTAGGCCCCTGATCCTTTGGTTCTGCTGCCATTTCTCTACCTCACCTCCTCCTTATCAGTCGTCTAAGTCGCCTGTTAGCAACCATTCATCTGTTGCTATCTTAGTGCAAGTGCAAGACGAATATTGGGCTCTCAGTTTTAAGCCTGGACTAGAACGAAGTGTGACTCCACTACCAGCAACCATAGTCACTTGACCGGCACCAGTTTGTGCAACCATTATTGAAGTTCCAACAGCATAAGCGACACTGCTATTAGGTGGCACTGTGCAGTTAACTGCTGAACCATTACTTACGGTTACCAACTTGCCTCGGTCAGCGAGAACAAACGTATAAGAGGCTGTTTGGGCGCTTAGAGCGGTGTTGTAAACCACGTTACCTGTGACATCAACTCCAGCGCTATCAATTACTTCTGTTTCAGTTCCGCCAATATCAAATCGGATCTTGTCCTCATCTGAGGATTCCTCAACCTGAATCTTGGTGTCACTGTCAGCATCCGAGATTGAGTCGCTGCTAAGGGCAGCCAACTCTGTCTGGACGTAAGCCGTGGTCGCAACCTTGGTTGTGTTGTCATCCGCCGCTTGGGTAGTGGCTGTAACCCCATCAGCCAGAACAACAGTCGCTGCGAGTGAATTCTTCGACAACTGGATGACACCATCAATGTAAACACTCTTGCCAGTGGCGAGAGCGATGTGTTCCGAAGATGTCCAAGCGTCAGTTGAGTTAACCCAGTTCCATGTTTTATCGCTTGCGCCCTTCAGGGTGATTCCACCGCCATCAGCAGTGGTGTCATCAGGAGAAGCAACAGCGCCGAGTTCAATGTTCTTGTCATCAACTGTGATGGTTGTTGAACTGATCTCAGTCGTCGTTCCGTTAACTGTAAGGTCCCCAGTAATGGTTACGGTGCCAGTAGCACCGATTGTCATTCTTTCAGTGCCAGCGGTGTCAAAGCGGATGATGTCTTCGTCAGAAGATTCCTCAACTTGGATCTTGGTATCGCCATCAGCGTCAGTTATCGAATTGCTACTGAGGGCATTTAGACCAGTATCCACGTAAGCGGTAGTAGCGACCTTTGTTGAGTTATCATCGGCCGATTGAGTGGTAGCCGCTACACCGTCAGCGAGGACGACAGTTGCGGCAAGAGAAGTTGAAGTCAGGATGCTTGTGCCATTGACGAGTATCCCTTTGCCAGTGGCAAGGTTCACACCCGATTCCATAACATCAGCAATCGTTGTCATCGTGCCAGCGATAGAAACGGCAGAACGGATTATTCCGTCCTCTCCACTAGCGCTTGCATCCTGTATAACGCCCGTTATAGAGGCATAAACATTTTCATTACTTGCACTAGAGCCGCCTGAATCGTTACCATAAAAGTTTATTTGACCTAGTTGGTCATCATTCGCAGCAGAGTTGCTGTCGTTCTTCAGATCAATCTTGGGGCTAGGGCCAGCACCGCCGCCCGTTTCCCATAAAGTAAGAGTTTCCCCAAAAGCAGCATTTGCTTGTGTGAAGGTAACGGAATCAACCCCAAACGATCCTTTCTCACTGCCAGCAAAAGTGAATGACAGAACGTCATCTGCATCCCAGTGAATTTTGGAATCCCCATCACCGTCGTAAACTTCGGTGACTTTTAAGTCGATTGCCCCATCGCCTGCATCGTCATATGTGGCCGTGATGCCGCTATGAGAACCGTTTGTCGCTAACTGTGCGCCAGAGATGTCTTGGACATTCTCTGTAACCAAAGCCAAGTCAATTGCTCCGTCACCGGCGTCGTCATATGTAGCGGTGATACCCGTGTGGCTACCGTTTGTTGCTAACTGTGCACCTGAAACATCTTGTGTTGCTTCAGTGAAATCAGTTACTGCTGTCGAAGGGATAGCGATTGTCGCATCAGCGGCGGCAGTTAAGCGGCCATAAGCATCAACTGTGAAAGTGCCTACCGCAGTAACACTGCCATAAGAGGCAGCAGTAACCCCAGAAGAAGTTAAAGAGAGATCAACCGCTCCGTCTCCTGCATCATCGTAAGTAGCAGAAATACCGGTGTGTGAACCATTCGTTCCTAGTTGTGCACCAGAAACATCTTGAACAGCCTCAGTGAAATCTGTGACCGCTGTTGAAGGAATGGCGATTGTTGTGTTCGATGCCGCAGTTAAATGACCTTGAGCATCGACAGTGTAACCAGGCACTTCGGTGGCACTGCCATACGATCCCGCCGATGCGCCAGACGCATCGTGGTCGATAGTGTTACCAGTGATTGTTAAAGTTGTGCCAGCGGTAAACGCTTGAGTTCCAGTGAACTGGGTCATGGTTATGTCGTGGGTACCCACAGTGTGTGGGTCACTTGTGGATGTAACCACAAACCCCTGGCCACTATTAGTAGAGCCAGAAAGCACATAAACTGATTCGCCTGATTTGATCTGCCCAGTTGGGCTTCCATCAAAGTCAATAGCACGAGTCAGCACCCATGCGGCAGGTGAGCCGGAAGCGGCACCCTGATTGGTTACATCATAAATACCGTTGTGAGCGGCAGTGGACTGGTCTTGGACAAGAACACGGTCTCCAGTCGTAGCATTGGCACCATCTACGACAAGGCGGATATTGGAACCAGCGGTGAGTGTCGCCCCGACACCAGATGTCCCATTGTCATAAGTCGGCGAGTTAGGAAGTGCAGCAGCGGTACCCAACTTGACGGCTTCATGCCAGTTAACAATGCTCTCTTGTGATACCCATTTCACGCCAGCGGTTTGGGCACTATCAGCAACAAGAACCTGTCCATTCGAGCCAACGGCAACTCGGGCGACAGTGTTATCAGCGGAACCTACAATGAGGTCACCTTTAGCATCAATGATGGCAGTGTCAATTGACCCTAGACCACCATAAGCAAGCGACGTCCAAGCAGTGCTTCCGTCCCCGATCTTATACTTCGTAGTGTCCGATTCAATGGCAAATTCACCGTCCGCCAATGTCGGATTGTTAGATGTCCAGTTGGATGCCGTGTCCCTTCTGAACTGAATTAATGCTGGCATTTTATTCTCCTATAGCGATGCGCCGTTAGCGCCGCCGTCTGCTGCTATTTGATACCTGATCCAAGCCGCTGAATCCCCACCATCCGCATCAGTGAGAGATAAAGAATTGCTTGCATTCCAGGCGCTGTCCGCTCTGAAGTACAGAGCCTTGTTCGTTGTGTCTACTGCGATAGCACCATCGGCTAAAGCGCCAGTGGGTTTACCTGAAGTAGTAAGGGTGATAAGGCCAGCGGCACCTTCAAACGTATCGTCAGTCTTCAAAGCATTTGCTGCTGACCGATACAAAGTGACATCACCGGCACCACTGCCGGAGCCCCAAGTTAATTTGCCACCAGCATCAACTGCGACTCTGGCATTGGAATCGCCAGAAACGAAGATATCTAACGCTGTCGATGCAGCGGATGCAAATGTTTGAGCGGTTATTCGCTCTACAAACTTGGGCATAGCCTCAACTATTCCTTCTTTTATAGGCCCCGCTCCACCCCGCAGGGCGGTTAAGGGATCTGGTTACTAACCGATAACTACTACTTTGTAAGCGTTGGTTGCCGGTGCCGAAGCGAATGAAACTGTCACCTGGCTGGTGGAGTTACGATTCACGTTGGCGAAAACTGTGTCATTTGATGATGCGTCGTAAACCTCGACTGTTACGTCGGTGGTTGATCTGTTATGTGTTATAGCGAACGATGTAGCAGAACCATCACCGATTGTTGCGGTGACTTTTTCTACGATGCCAAGGTTTGCCCTGGCGTCGGCAGCGCTTGATGCGCCAGTACCACCGTGGGCTACTGCAACATCTGTCGCTGCCCAGACACCAGAACTGATAGTGCCAAGAGTGGTAAGTGAAGAGTTAACAACTGAAGAACCAAGAGTGGTCGCATTCAAAACAGAAGTGTCATTGATTCGATAGGCGTAACCAGATTCGATATTTAGGTTTTGATTGAAGTCCCATGAGTCGGTGTCATTTTCCCAAAGGATTGTTTTATCGCTTGTGCCTTTAAGAGTGATACCGCCACCATCAGCAGTTGTGTCTGATGGAGAAGCAGTTGAACCCAACTCAATGTTTTTGTCATCAACAGTCAGTGTCGTTGAGTTGACTTCAGTGGTTGTGCCGTTGACAGTTAGGTTACCTGTAACAGTTAGGTGTTGTCCGATTGTTACATCGTCAGGAAGACCGACAACAAGGGTGCCCGACCCGTCTGTATAGGTAACCGATACTTCGTTTGCTGTTCCCGAGATAAGGGCACCAGCAACATCCTCTACGGCTTCTTGGAAGTCAGTAATTTGTGTGTTGGGGATTGCTATGTTGACATCAGCAGCGGCGGTTAAACGACCTTGAGCGTCAACAGTGTAAGTCGGGATTGCAGTAGCGCTACCGTAAGAGTTTGCGGTAACCGAAGTATCCGCAATGTTTATTGTTACGTCTCCCTGGACCCCACCTCCCGAGAGTCCCGTACCTGCAACGACAGATTCGATATCGCCTTCAGCGAGATTTATCCACGAAGTTCCGTTATAGAAGTTAAGCGTGTTGTTCGATGTGTTGTAATACATCTGCCCAGTGACAGGACTGCCAGGGGCACTAGCCAGGTTTTCTATACGAGCCTTGACTAATTGGTTCTGATTTAGGTCAAGATTGACCAAATATTTTGGCATTCGGCAGCCCCCAAGGGTCTAAATTTTTACGATCTTCCTACTATGAAAGATACGCCTTTCCGCCGAACGATTGTGCGAAGGTGATCGTTAGTGCGTTAACACTGGTGTACGTCACGTCTCCGTAGCAAACATTATCTGATGTATCTACAACAAAAACACTAGGTTGGAACCCTAAATTGTGTGTAATAGACCAACTTGTTGCGGGCGATTCCTGAGTGTGCGTATAGGCCGTCTGACTGGCTATTGAAGTCGCCACATATGCTTGCGTTGCATAATTATGTTCGGTGATTGGAGTAACAGCAGGCGTGATGTCTGCAAGATCAAGAGTCGATGACGGGGAGTTTTGTGGTACAGCAATGTTGTATTTATTCTGTCCAGCGCCATCAATGTTCTCAGTTACTTCATAAGTAACACCAGTTGGTTGTGTCGTTGAATCGTCAGTAGCAGTAAGTGAAACACTGAAAGTTCCAGAACCATTCAAGGTGCCTGTAACTAGAGTTGGTGCAACGATCTGATTATTAGACGAGTCTGTCATCGTGGTCGCAGCAATAAACGTGACATTGCCAGTAGCAGGAGTTGAGTTATCTGCTTGTAAGTAGGTACCTGTTACGGTGATAGTTGTAAAAGCCATTAGTTTGAATGCACCACATCTAGGGTGACAGAGTGATGGCACACGTCAGTGTCTAATTCCACCATTCTGTTCACATCAGTAACCTTACATTGAAACACGGTTTTATCTACGCCGGTTAACTCTGCACCGTCTATAGCAGAAATCAACTCTTCTATTAGACCGACACTTTCACCAGAAAGTTGTTGCCAAAGATCAACAGCCATTGTTTGCTGACGTGCTTTTACAACACCATCTGCTTCTAAAACTGGGACTCTTGAAACGTCACTCATGAAAGTTACAAAAGGCATTGTGATTTCGTCAGGAGCAAAATCTCTATAAACTTTTGTTCCAACATTTGTTATAGACGCAGCAGTCAGTTTTGTTCTAACTGCGGAAGCGACACTAGCCATCGTTTAACCCCCTCCTCTTGAAACTTGTCTAGCCATTTGAGTGCCATACACACCTGTGCGTAGTTTGGCTGCCTCTGCTCTTTCTGCTTGGATAAACCATCTTCTTGTCCAAGTTTGAATCATTTTCAAAACTTTAGGATTGTTGCGAGTTGGCATCCACAAAGGACGCATCGCAACTGTCGAAGTTCCTTTTTCAAGATGAGCAGAATATTCCATAGTCGAAAAAACTTGGATAACTGTTTTGCCGAAACCTTTCATCATCTTCCCGCCAGGCCCTTTAACCGGAACTCTTGTCGAAGACCATCTAACGCTGCCCATCAACTCGCCAGTTTGTAACGCTGGAGGCTCACCAGGTTTTGAAGCCCTTGTGTTGCGTTTTAATTCCGAGTTCCAATATTTTTTGCCACCAGGATGACGAGCCACTGTTCCAGGGTTGCTGTAACCCGCTTGAATCGTTTGAGAATAAATAGTGCCAATCTTTTTACCGGCTACCCCTAAACCACGTGAACCACCGTTGTATACCCTTAGCGCATTTCCGATAATTGCTTTTTGAAGGGCTACCGGGTTATCAAAAGGAGGGGCTATGTAAGCACGTGCTTTAGGCATTATGTCCTCGCTCCTAATAGAAACAGCCGATAGTGGGCTCGGTTATATTGTACGCCTGTTATCTCCCACGTTCCGTTAAGGAAAGAATCCATACCAGAAACAACGATTTGATCAGCGTCACTTACTGATGTCCCAGTGGGAACCCAAGCAACTGCTTCTGGTTGAGATGCACGCATACCGCCAATATCTACAGCGTCAGCATTTCTTATCATTATCCGACCTCTCACAGTTGTGTCAGAGTTCGAGTAAGAGACTTGACCTTCAGTATCGACTGATGAAGTACGGCTTCTTATTGTTAGGGAATCTGTAGCACCTCTCATTAGTAAACGCCCCTGCGTCTGTATCGTCGTACCCAACGCAGGTCGTCATCTGAAAATCCTGAAGCGCCCCTGTTGGCAAACGTCATATCGACACCCTCGGCACGCAAACGCTCCAACCCTTGAGCATCAGCCAAGATTTGTGACATCTCTCTTGCTGTTACCCGAAGCATTAACGCTTCCAGTTGTTGCTGTTCTTTTGTGCTCATGCCTGCTGTGTAAGAAACAAGAGCGCTTGTACCTTGGGTCGTAGCGAATATGCCATCAATACCCCAACTGTAAATATCAAAATCGCTTAACGTCTGAGTAACTTCAGAACCTAGTTCTCCTATTTTCAAAGACGTAACTGAAATGACTGGATATTCTTTTAAGAAAATCTGATGTTGATTCCGTTGGAGGATGTGTGCCTCACTTGTAATCGAAGTTCCAGTAAGAGACCTATTTAAGATCCCAGATAGTTCACGTTCTAATGCGCCAATCATTGTGTTGGCTGCTGATTGCTCACCACTTGTGAATGTTTTATTCATGTAGGTAGCAAGATCTTGGTAAGTGATGATAGCCATATGGACAGCCTACGCTTTCTTTGGGGTATAGACGATTAGGCTTCCCCTGCTTCTAGCATCCTCTTTGCACGAAGAATAAGCAAACGCTCACGTGTGCTCTTTCCTCCCCATATCCCATATCGTTCATTATTGTTTAGGGCATACTCTAAACAATCTTGTACAACAGGACAATCAGAACATAGAGCCTTAGCGGCTTTTAAGGCTTCCGTGTCACCAGGCGATGGAAAAAATATTTCTGGATTGTCGATACCTTTACACGCAGCACCTTCTTGATACTGGGGTCGTTCAACGCCAAAAAAAGTTTCTGTCTCTTCCCAGCCGTTTCGCTCCACACGGGGCGTCGAGATATTTGAGCCCCAGACCATACATATATTTTGTCATGTAGGTTGCTAGTGAACAGTGTATTTCAAATAATTATAGAGTTACTTTCTTTGCCCAACAGTGTTTAGAAGGATTCCAATGTTGTGGGCCGGATGTGTAGAAAAGCCAACTGGCGACAGCGACGTTTGCTTCTAAATCAAAAATGTCCCAACCGTCCATTCCAGCGAGATGGCGTCGTATGTTCCAATAGCGTTGGAGGTGTTGGAAAGCGCCTTTGGCGTGGGCGCTGGAAACCGCATAATTGTATGTGTCTGTCGGTTTGGCACTGCTTTCACATGCGGTTACCGCTAAAGCCCATTTCCAGTCTTCTTCAAGAAAGTATGCGTGAATTAACTCTTCAAGCGTGGGTGGTTCTTCGTAATCCCAGTTTCTTTGCAAATTCTCTTCAATATCAGGGTTCTCTAAGGCCCATTCCCACTGTCTTTGGTTCATCCATACCTTGACAGCCTCAGAAGCCCCTCCAAGGGCCTGTACGTGGCTCTGGTGGGTCTTGGGGCCATATATGCCATCAACAAAGCCCATACCTAATTCCCTCTGCAATTCGATGATGTGGGAACCCCTCTCCATCTGATAATACTTCATCTGGAGAGGGGCACTCACGGTTTCCCCCTGGTTGCGCTGGTCCGTTGGTTCGACGGAGGTCGGGTGGGTATTCAAGGGGTCTTCTTCCTCGGCGGGAGGGTGTTGAGTGTCGCTTGTAAGGTGGCCGAGAGAATCTTCAGCAGCGGGGCGTTCCAGGGTATCGGACCCAGTGTGGCTGCTGATAGAAATTTCCTCATCATCGGGTACCACGGGGATATCCGCATATTGTTCGAATGATGAGTGAGAATGTGGGACCCCTTCCCATGTAGTGGGATAAGGGTCTTCAAGGATTGGAAGTCTTTCAAGTAAAAAAGGCCCCTCAGTGGCGTTTCCTAATGGGGTATCGATGTAGAAATGGTCGCTGAGGAGAGTGGTTGTCGTGGGGACCGAGGCAGTTACCTCGGGTGAATTTTGCCTAATCGAATCAGAAAGTAATGCTCCGCCGATCAGAGTCCCTGAAAGAAGTACTAATAGTTTTGTGTTGCTTAATTGATGAAGCATTTTTGCCCCCCATGTTTATGTCTTGTTTCCTATGTAAAGCCCTAAATCTTTGGCTTCACGTGGGTTTAGGTGTTTCCAGTCATGGTGAGCACGGCATAGCACTTGACAATTGTCAGGGTCTAGCCAGTCACCACCGAGTCCCCGTGGTTTGATTTCATCCACGTCTAGGGGACCCCAACATTGTACCTGAGGAACAAGGTCAATTGCAACACATTTGTACATATCTCGTTCAAGAACTTCTTCTCGAACGGCTTTACGCAGGGGTAATTCTGCTTTCCTCTTCTCGCTAGCCCAGTTAAGACGCTTGTTGCGTTTTAATGGTGTGTTACGGCGGAGAGGACCGCCACGTTTCAAACGACAGCCTTGTGAGAGGTGCTCGTTATACGTTGGTTACTGTCAGGGCCAACAACCTTTGACTCCAAAGCGGGCATACCCGCAGACTCAATCGGAAGAACCCCGTACTTGCGTGCGACCTCAGGGGTCACTCTTTCGCCTTTACGTGCCAACAGAGTCCTAGCCCCGTCTTTCTCTTCATAGAGATCACGGTCAAGGACAACAGTTAGTTTTGTTTCTGGTGCTATGTCTTGTAATTCCATAATCATTAACCGTATCAGAGATTCCTATAAAAACTAAAAAGACCCCCTCCGAAGAGGGGGCCTCTTAGTTGCTCTGCTAAGAGAGCGGTGGTGGTTTAGATACCTGTCACCGTGCAGAAAGACTCTGGGCGCTTCACTGCAAGAGCGATGCGCTCTTCGGCAAGAATTGCAATTGCATTCCTTACGAAGAAGTCACTGTGGTTTTCTGATACCCGGATGTTGCCCTCCATGCGATCATAGAGAGTTGCACCAATTCCGAAGGAGCCCATTAGAGCGGTACCTTCAGTGATTGCTGCGGTCTCAACGACCGGAAGACGCCAGAGACGAGTTTCGGAACCAAGAGCAACAGAAGCAGCCATCATGTGACGGTTGTCTGCATCTTTCTCAAGTTCGATACCCTCAAGGTCATTGGGGTGAACAACGACGCCAGTTGCCTCGTAGTAAGCGAGAGCAATCTTGGTGATCGCTTTACGCATCGCATCGATGCGTGTGTCTGAGCCCAATGCTTGGGTGTTAATGCCCGATGTCTGGGTGATACCCGTGAGGTTGGTTCCAGTTCCGTCACCATTAAGGATTTGATCATCCTCTGTGAGACGAAGGCCGTAAAGCAACTCGTTGTCAATGATGCCACGCATTGCTGGCTCATCAGCAAGCACGTTACGGTGAGCAACTTCGTAGTGACCGATGTTGCGAACCGGTGCCTGCGCTCCAGCGATGGTTAGCGTTGACTGTGGGTATGAAGTGAATGTTTCAGGAGATCCTGAACGCTCTGCTGTTGTAGCGGAGTTGTTCGTGAACCCTGTCACACGGAAATATTCAACCAAGTTGGTTGATGTTTGCTGTACGTTGAACAGATCACGTACACGCATTGCACGGTGCGCTCTATCAACAATTGCGTCACGCTGTGGCGTTCCGAATTGTGAAGGAGTGCCGGAAGGAAGTGTGGTGTACACGTCTTTCCGTTGCCACATTCCGCCAAGGTCGCCCTTGACCTGGAATGGGACGTGCATGGTGTAGCCATTCTGTCCACCAGCAAGGTATTTGAATTCATCAGAATCGACGAAAGACTGACCGACGGAAGTAATTTCATTACCTTCCTTTGCTTCGGCTACAACCTCTGGCCCTTCGGAAGCAGAAGCCCAGTCCTGCATTTCCTTTTGGCCTTCAAAAGCCTCGATCTGCTCGCGCAAATCACGTGCTTTAGCGAGATTGGTGCGAAAGCCTTCGATGTGCTTTGCCTCGACCTGAATGTCAGGCCCGCCCTCTTCACGATTTGCTTCTGCGTGATTAACGATTGCATCGTTTTCAGCAAGAGTATCGCGGAGAGCAGACTTTAGTTCCCGTAGGTGGGAATCTTGTACTGCCATGTTGGTCTACCTCGTGTTTGTTAAGTGGATATATGTACACGAGGTAAGCACCTCGCTGTAATTATTGTTGCACGTATGTGTATGTAACAGTGTGAAGGGTCAACCTTTAATTTTATTTGAAGACTCGCCGTGAAGTCCTTGTCTTACTTCAGGGGCTTCATTGAACCACTTGGTTATAGGGCCGTCATAGGTATCAAACAAAGATACACCTAAGGGAATTGCAGGCTTATAGACAGGCTTTTCCATACCTACAGGGAAGCGATGGAATATCCGATCACCAACATCCCACCCACCAGTAAAAGAATGTATGAAACATCTATTGTCCCAAACCAAAAAATCGCCTTCGTTCCAACGCCACCAAATCCAATTATCCTGGTTCTCGATTTCACCCCACATCCATTTCATTAACTCCTGAAACTCTGGAGGTGTGTCATTATATTGTTCATTTTGTGGGGTATCGAAGGTCAGAGTAGGGCTTTCTTCAGGGCGCATCGCACGAGAGTTCATATGAAACCCTGTGACACCAGTCAAAGGATGCGTTCTCAGGAGCGGGTGCACATTTATGTCAACACCGTGGTCGCAGTTAAAAACCACATGCTTAATCCAAAGATCTTCAACGTAATCTTTATATGGGCATCTTTCATAAAGTGATTGAAGATCCACAAATAGCGTTTGCCCTTTATCTGGTTCAGGGCAATCGTAATGAACCATGCTCATTCCTATATAAGAAAGGTTGTATTCGTTGGCGTTTGCATCAGCGTGCCAATTTCTATTAGCAACAAATATCGGGTTTTTTTCTCTTCCAAGCCCGTCGGAATATATATGGTCACCGTTTTTTTCAGGATAAATAGCAACTGAAGGAGGCTGGTTTGCTGTCCAACCGACAACGCCTTCTCTAATTAACCGGCACATTGCTTCAAAGCCTTCATCAATATCGAAGTAAGCGTCAGATACTCCAACAATCTTTTCTTCTATTAGAAGAGATGGCAGTGAATCTAAATCACTTTTCTGAATCCTTAACATATGTCAAAATCGTCGTCCTCATCGTCCTCATCAAACTGAGGTATTAGTGCTGCTGGTTCAAACACTGTTTGTCCAGCATATGTCACACGACTAGGCCAACTTAGTTTTTCCAATTGTGTAGCCATAGTTCTAAACACTGCCGCCGCTATTTGAGGCGGAACAGACCCTAAATCAACATGGTTAGGTTCAGAAGGGTCGTCTAAAGCAAGAACGATAGTTATTATTGGAAACTGTGTCGCTTGAGGAATGTCATCGTCAAACGAAACTGTAGGCCGGACTGCTTCATCATCAAGCGGAGTAGTAGTTACCTCGGAAGATGGCTTCTCCCCTGGAGATTGGGATGAGTTCGATATTAAAATTCCCGTTACCTTCCTCGTATGTGACTACGGCCATGCCCTGCTGCCAGTCTTCCACTGCGTTGACCGGTCTGCCGTGAGGGTCAGTGGACCCTTTAGTCGATGGCACTGCTCCATCAATCCTGCATAGACATCCAGGTGAAGCAGCAAGGCTTCGTTTGGCCCCTTCAAAAGTCCGTCGAGTTTTGTGTTGCAGTTCAATCCTGTGTATATGGCCGTGGATAATACTTGTTCTTTCATCATCTACAACTGCTTTAACAGTTGAGCCTCGGCTTCGGGTTATATGACCATGGATACAAGCGAGGTTTTGGTTAACCCAATATATGCCTGCTGGATATCCTCCAACATATTCAACATTTAGATGGTCTTCGTTGAGGCGTAATAAAAACGGAACTGACATGACTGGCCAGTCTTCAGGTTCTTCTGCTCGTTTTAAGTGAAGAGCAGCAGCCGTGTTCGCAGTGACAGATTTTTGTAACCGCCGGTCATGGTTGCCTTCCAAAAGAACTATGTGAGCGTCGGGTGCATTTGCTCTTTGCTCACATAAGAACTTGTGACCTCGGTCAATACCTGCTTGCGATGTTTTAGCGAAAGCGGGTTCCATCTCGAACTTGCCAAACTCGGCAAAGTCTAAGAAGTCTCCAAGGTTGACAATTGTGTCAGCCCCTACATCTCTGAGAATTTTAAGAGCCACAGATATGGCTTCTTCATCGTGGAAAGCGTCCATTTCCCCATCGTCATACATGCGATAGCCAATTTGGGGATCAGGCATAATCACAGCAGTTTTATATTTAGTGTCCTTTGCAGGTTGCTGATTTTTAGGAAGGTGCTTTATAGTTACCGGTGCTGCTTGCTGAACAACAGGCCATTCAGGGCCATTCACCCAAGCGGGATTAATTACTACAGAAACGCCACCCAAATCATGGATCTCTGCTTCACCTTCCTCATTCTTCGTCAGACCCTGCCACTCAGAAATACGAACCTTTTCAACAGTCCCTATTTCCTCGGGCTCTATCCCCGACCGTTCAAGAAGGTCAGCGATTTTTCCTAGCCTGGATTTAGCAAGTTCTTCTTTGAAAGGTTCGCCCATTAACGGACTCTCTTTTTGTGCATCAACTTTCCCTGACGGTAGTTTCTGACAGCACCCGCAGAACATTTATGTCCATGAGCGGTTAAAACATCAGCAATAGCGACATGAGGGATGCCTTTATCTTCTAAAGCGGCTATAACTCCATCTTTATCTTCATCGGGCATTGATTCTAAAATAGAGTCAATTAAATAGAGTTGAGAACGCCCATCTCGGGCTTTCATTTCCGCATATAGATCAGGCATCTAATAGGGCTCCTAGCGTTACCGCTCCACCAACCTTATTTTAACCCATAACGTCACCTTTTACGGCGACCCTATCGTCATGTGAGACTTATTCGTCTAAATCAGAGTATGTAACTAGATCTTGGAACTCACGAAGTTCAGCCAAATCAAGGCTGCCAAGGATGTCTGTGGACACTTTCTCTTCTTCTATGTCCTCTGAAACATCTTCGGAAATTGCTTCAGAATCTGCTTTTTCTGCGTCATCGTCTGCTGCTTCTTCTTCAGCCGGTTTTTTAGCCGCTGGCTTTTTCGCTGGTTTATCAGAGTTGCCTGCTGGGGTTCCTTCAACTTCCATTTCTGCTGGAGTGTTGGTCCCACCATGAGAAAGGTTTTCTACAACCTCAGGTGCATCTTCGCCTGCTCCTTCTGTCCTCTCATCCGAATCTGGTTCGGTGTTCGAGAAGCCAGCGACATCCCCTGCTTTCTCTTCAAGATCGCTTAAGCGCTCTGAAAGAGTATTAAGGGCCAGGATGGCATCGTTTAATACTGACTGGACAGACACTGGGCCATCTTCGGCGACGATCTCAGCGTCAGTAGTTTCTGTGATTTCGGCGTCGTTAGCCATAATGTCCTCCAAATTGGACTTGATTTCAAATAATTCAGCACCCTTTTCTATAAGAGTGTCTATTTCTTCAGTAATAGATTCAGGAAGGTTCTCCTTCATCTCCATAACAGCGTCTATATATTCATCAGCCTTAAGTTCTGGCGGTGTTCGACCGTCGTCCCTGTAGTGCTTTGCGATGTGGTTATAAACGCCCTTGCGGTCACTTCCTCTTAATTTTGTTCCCTTGCGGGCTCCATTAAGAAGACCAAATGTGTTTTGGAGAGCCGACAAAGCCGCTGGGCCTGGCCGACCATCCGAACCCACGAAATGATGAACAAACGTATAGTTTGTTTTCATTGATGGGTCTTCGCCATCGATGTGAAAAGCAAAGATCTTTGAGAAGTAGGCTTTATCAGCAGGGGACCGCATGTTCTTATAAGCGGTCTTGTCGTTCCAACCTTCGTCCCTTACCCCAGTCTTGTGGCTGCGAGTTGGGCCTTTGGTGTCTTCGACTTCTTCTTCTTTCACTGATTCCTCTGTTATAGCCTCTTCTTTAACACTAACTGTTTTTGTGCCAGGTGCTGCACCAAAAAGTACGGGTGAATATTCGTACCATTCAAGTTGTTTGATATGGCGAATACCTGTGTCGCCTTTCATTTCTGAACCACCTTCAGGCACTGAATAGCCGATTGACCATTCTTGTTCGCCACCGAAAAACTTTATGTCTTCGTAGGCGTCACGACCACGAGTGGTGTTTAGATTAAATTGCATTTTTACGAGAACTCCGCCAGCATCTTGCGCTTGCAAATGTTCGGGGAGGCGGTCATCGCCAGGGGATAATTCCTCTGCTTTTACGGTTCTCGCAACAGGCACAGTAGTGTCGTGCGACCACACACCTTTAGGTATGCGTTTTTGTAGTGTGTCTTCGTAAGCCCCTGGAACGATAATGTCTTTTACGTTGTCTACGATGTTCGTGACAGACACGACCGCTTCTACAATGCCTTCAGCATCATTAACAGCCTTGGCTTCTACCGTCGCTTGTTTAGATTCGAGTTCCACAGGGCCTCCTAGGCGTTCTTCAACTAGGTTATGCCCTCTAGACGATTTCGTGGTGGAAGGTGTAGACAGACTATACGCTTGCTGCTGCTACTTCTGAGTTAATCAACTGTGCAATAACTCCAGAATCCCTTAAAGATGCCATTTCTTCAGGGTCAACACCGAATTCCAACAGCCCCCCAGGAGTGGGTTCATTAGTAAACAGCATCGTGCAACGGCAATTAGCCACTTCTTCAATCGGCGCAGTTAACGAACCAGGGTGCATCATCAGATTGCCCCCAACTACAAAAGGATCAAAAAGAGGTCTGGCTTGACCATCAGCGTGTGTGTGCGTCGCCCTGACTTTTGAATCTTGTTGAGATAACCAAACCTTGTAACGTAACCCTGTTTTAGATGCTTCAATCATCTGACCTTCGTTCAAACCGAAGGTGACAACATTGTTGGCTATTAAACGGGCTCTGTTTTTAACAGCGTCATCAAATATTAGTTTTATCTCTTCAGCAATATCAGTTGAAGATTTACCTGCTGCTAATCCTTCTGTAATTTTTTTGTCGATTTGACGTCGGGTGGTTCTATTAACTTCCGTCATTCTTTCAAGCCCAGCGACAACGGCCATCGCAACCAGTTCTTCATCTGGTTCAATTTTCTTAGTTGTCATTAACGCAAATTCATTTCCTCCGTCAATAACAGTTGCCATAATAAAAGATTTGGCGTCTGCGAGTAGTTGTCGATCCCAAACAGGCGTATCCATAATGTCGTTTACCCCGACAGTGATACCTTTGTTGATTTTTTCTCTAATTTTTGCAGAATTCCATTTTTCTAAGATAACTCTGCGTTGCCTTTGAAAGAAAGACGTCATTGTGATTGAAATAGAATCAACCATGCGCCCTGTTTGTTGGGCTCTGCGTTCTCTTATTTCGTCAGCGGCTTTTTGGTCAATCCAATTTCCGCCAAACTCAAAACCCCAAACATCAGGTTCTAAAGGGGCCGACTCCTTACCCTCCGACTTCTCTCCTAAACGATCTCGGGTTCGTTCTGCCCATTCCATGGCTCTCATTTTTGATTCGCCTAAATCTCCACCCCATGCA